>TARA_R100000687_G_scaffold82611_1_pt1 | contig 39109 bp, 41 predicted proteins | sample TARA_R100000687 | Tara Oceans TARA_R100000687 (sample SAMEA2622685) | marine metagenome | biome: marine biome (ENVO:00000447); feature: mesopelagic zone (ENVO:00000213); material: "saline water (ENVO:00002010), including plankton (ENVO:xxxxxxxx)" | depth 600 m
CGTTCGCCTCTACCAAATTCCCGCTAACCCGCGATGAACCTTTTTTTTTCAGACCACGTAAGCACCCCGGAAGCCCTATGCTAACAGCCAGTAAACTTGAAAAAATCATGGAACTCGAGGCGAATCTCCGCGCCGAATATCAGCAACAGCTCGATGCCAAGACCGCCGAAATCGACCGCCTGAGCGCCCGGGAGTCAGAACTCCAGGCCGCCGTTGACAAGCAGTTGGAGACCATCACAGATCTGACCGGCAAGGCGACAGACAGCCAGAAGGCCGAGCAGCGGGCCCGCGAGCTGCACAATCGCAGTGAGCGACTGCTGGCGGAAATCGCCGACCTGAAGCAGCGGATAAAGACCCTGCAGAAAGACCTGGCGGCGGTGCGGGAGGAGAACAAGGGTCTCACGCAATTCGACCCGGTGCGTATGAAGAAGAACCTCGACGCCAGCAAGAAGAAACTGGCTGAAAAGACCCGCGCCTCCGACCTGCTGCAGAAAACGCTCAGCGAGACCAAGAAGGAAAACGCGGAGCTGCGGCGGAAAGTCGCTGAGCTGGAGGCGAAAGTCGGGGGGCCCGGGGCTGAAGTGGCGGATTCGCCTGAAAGCGAAGCCAAGGAAGCATCAGCGGCGGCTTGATCTGTTAGCGGGACCAGGCCTGTTCCGGCCGGTAACTGTCGGATCAGGTGGCGACGGTTACCGCTGTTGACCCCCATCTCTGCCCACTCACGCATACGAGCGCAATATGAACAGAATAGAGAAGCTCAAAAACGACGTATACAGCTTTGAAGAGCTCGATACTCTGGAGAAGAATGCGATCAAACTGCGCGATCAGGAAACACTGGGGCTGATCATGCGTAGCCGCGCATCAAAGACTGCCAAGGGCGAGACGCCAAAAAGTACTGTTGATGCAGAGGGTAAGCCGCTGACCAAAAGGGCTCGCCGTGATGCAAAAAACCAGCGCTAGTTGTTGGCTGGTACGGGTCACCAGCCTACAGAACCCACGGCGGCGACCTTGAATTCGTGACGGACCTGCTTTCGCCCATCGCCCCTTCCACGCCATTTTATTCTTTATCGCCCCTTCCACGCCCTTTTATTTTTCACAGCCATCCCGGTTATCCTAGCGCTCTGTGACACCCTGTGCCCGGAGCGACAATAATGCACTCGAAACGCGACTCCCTGCTCAAGCGCCTGCACAGCGCCATGATTTCACCTGCTGCCTGCGCAAGAAAATGGCAGGGACAGTACTGGCAGGATAACGGTGATGAGCGCAGGGTATCCTGCGCCGGTTGCCGAAGCTTTGACGCCGCCAGACAGCGCTGCAGCATTCGCTTCGGCACGCCGCTGCGTAAATGCGTTGTCTCTTCCGTGGAGGCACATTTTCACGACTGCGTCGGGGAGGAGGTACTGGAGGTTGGCTTCGGACGCTTCAAACTGGCCCGCAACCTGGTGGTCCGCAACGGCAGCCGCTGGACGGGTATCGATCCGCAACAGCCTGCTTCACGTCCCGCCCGCATAGGCACTGGGGGCCACGGACTGGTGAACGCCCTGCCTTTCCCTACTGCGACCTTCGACCGTGTATTTGGCGTTCAATCCATTGAGCATTGGGGGCAGCGCGCTGGTGGCCTGCGGGAACCTGCGTGCTATGAAGATTGCCTGGCGGAAATCGCTCGCGTCACAAAACCCGGAGGCCGGGTGTATTTCGACGCACCGATACATTTCCATGGCAACGAAATATTTATCATGGGCGATATTGATCGGATACGTAAATTGTTTACGACTCCCTGGTGGGAGAATGTAAATATTGAACGCTGGCGGGAGAATCACGCGCCACTGGAACGTTATACGCCGTCACACAAGGAATTTACCGACTGGCCAATTGAAATCGTGAATTATGCGGATAACGCGGTAAATGCAATCAGGGATAACGGCGTTATCTGGCTGTTGGTCATCACAGCGACGCGCAGCGACGCACGGCTTGATTGACGGCTGACCGAACGGCGCTGAATGGTATCCGAAATCACCGTTTCCAACAGCGGCACAACATGGATCAAAGTTTTCGCAATTACCAAATAGATACCGTTTCTATTAAATCATTTAAATCGCTTTTTGCCTTGTTTACTTCAGTTCGAATATAATTCGCGTGTTATCAGGCAGGAGTATGAAAATGAAAGTCAAACCATCAGCACTGGCGGTATTTGCAAATTCCAAAGTAAAAGCCAAGGCGGAAGCCCGCCGTCTTAGCCAGGCAGAGCTCGAAAAACTGATCGCATCTTTAAATGAGGCGCTGCGCGCGGAAAAAGAAAAAACCAAAAGAAAACTGGAAAAAGACCGCGTTGCCACCATTCGCAAAGTAAATAGCCTGTTGGCAGAAAGTGGCCTCAAACCCGAGGATCTGAAGAAGGCGTCAGCGGGAACCCGCGGCCGCAAATCGACGAGCAAAGGCCGCAAAGCCGGGACAGTCGCGCCCAAGTATCGCCTTGTTATCGATGGCAAGAAGCACGAATGGACTGGGCGCGGCCGCACCCCCAAGGTTTTCCAGGCCTATTTCGATGCCGGCAATTCCCGCGAAAGCTGCGCCATCAAGAGCTAGCAGGCGGCGCCCGCAGGGTGTTGGAGATACTGCACTGCGACGAGGATCTCGTCGCAGTGAACAAGCCCGCCGGACTTCTGGTCCATCGCAGTCCCATTGATCGCCACGAGACCCGCTTCGCCTTACAGTTGCTGCGCGACCAGCTGGGGCACAGGGTTTACCCGGTCCATCGCCTGGACAAACCCACATCCGGTGTTCTGCTGTTTGGACGAAGCCCAGAGTCAGCGGCTGCACTCGCTGGCCAGTTTGCCCGCCGCAGCGCGGGTAAAACCTACATCGCCATCGTGCGCGGGTGGTGCCCTGAACAGGGAACCATCGATCATCCCCTGACGGAGAACCACGATTCTGCCGCGGGGTCAGGCAAGCCGATGCCAGCGCGCACACAGGACGCGGTGACCCTGTTCCAACGCCTCGCCACAGCGGATCTGCCCGTTGCCGTAGACCGTTACCCGTCCACGCGCTACAGCCTGGTGCTGCTGCGCCCGGTCACCGGGCGCCGGCACCAGCTGCGCCGCCACCTCAAGCACATCAGCCATCCGATAATCGGTGACGCAAACCACGGAAAGGGCGTTCACAACCGTTTCTTCCAACAGCACTTCAACTGCCACAGATTGCTGCTGGCCTGTGTCAAATTGAACCTGCAACACCCGACCCACGGCAGCGCACTGGAGCTACGAACCGGTCCCGGCGGGGAATTCGAGGCCGTCGCCAGAGCACTGGGCTGGCAAGGCGCGCTGAAGGCAGCACTCGCCGCCTGACGCCCCTGCGTGTAGCGAGCGCTGGAACCGTGTACGCTACCCGCGTCTTTTCGATCGCACATCACTGAAGGGCTCTCATGAAACGCATTGCTGCACTCACACTACAGGGACTGGTCGCCGTCTTGCCGGTCGCACTCACACTGTATCTGGTGTACTGGCTGCTGATGACCATCGAGGCCATGGCCGGTGCCGCGCTCAGAGCCATTCTTCCGGCAGACTGGTATTTTGCCGGACTCGGCGTGATCTCGGGACTGGTCCTGCTGACGGCGATTGGTGTACTGGTGAATGCCTACGCAGTGCGCCATCTGCTGCGACTGGGTGACGCCCTGCTCAGCCGAATTCCGCTGGTGAAGTCAGTGCACGGCGCCATTCAGGATGTCCTGCGGGCTTTCAGCATCGCCAACAAGCAGCAGGCGGACTCTGTGGTCCTTGTGAAGATCGGCGAGAATATGCGGCTATTGGGCTTCGTCACCTCGCGCGAGCCCGCCAGGCGTTTACGGGGAGCAGTCGACGAATCGGTGGTCGGTGTCTATCTACCCATGAGTTATCAGTTAGGGGGTTATACCGTCTACCTGCCCGCGAACCAGCTTGAATCCGTCGACCTGAGTGTCGAGGAAGCCATGCGCATAGCCGTTACCGGTGGCGTCCAGAACCCCGAGGGAGCGCCTGAGGGCGCCCGTGCCCCTTAGGCGTAAAACGCCGCGATACGGTCGACGAAGGCCTGCAACTGGCTCGCCGGCAGGGCGTTGATTCCCGCCGCAGCTGAACGTCCGCCGCCGGTGGGAAACTCCCGACACAGCACATCAGCACCCGTCTTGTTATCCAGCGGTGCCCGCACGCTGACCAGGTAGTCGCCGTCAGCTCTCTCCGTCACCACCGCATGCGCGCGTGCCGGATCCTGATTGGCGAGATCGTTGCCGAATACCCCACTGACACGGCGCGCCCAGGCGGCGTCGGGCAGCAGGAACACTGCGGCACTATCGCCCCGGTAGATTGGTTGCAGCGAGGCCGCTGCGGACATATCTTCCCGGTAACCCGTCTCCAGGCGCTCGAAATGCGCCCGCTCCGCCGCCATGAACTGGAAGGGATCATCGTGCCGCGCCAACAGCCGATACAGCGCTGCCGGCGCGAAGTGGAGATCCTCCAGTGACGGGCCGTAGCCGTTGTAATTAATATAAATCCCCAGATTCTCCAGCGCCTGCAGCTGCGCCTCATCCAGGTCCAGGGTTTTCGCCAGGCGCTGCGCAGAGTCGCGCAGATTGTCGCCGAAAGCACCGGTAACGGCCCAGGCCGCATAGGCCCCCTGCAAGCGACCATTCACCAGCAGACTGGTGCACACATCCGCTGCCGGGTTGATCACCGCGTCGAGCCGGGCACTCTCAGGAATGTCCCCGGCAAAGTGGTGGTCGCAGTAGAACACCTCTGCGCCGGCGTTGAGCAGCCGCTGCAGATCAGCGCGATTCTTGTCCAGCGAAATATCCAGCACTGCCACGCGGTCACCGCTGCCAGCCTGAACCTGCTGCAGCAGGGCGATATCCCGTTTTACGCCCGTTACAAGCGTTGCGTCACGGGGCTCCGCCCGACGCAGTTGAACCAGCGAGCACAGACCATCCGCATCGCCATTGAAGACATCGTAATCCATTCTGATTCCTTACCGCTGCGCTCAGGACTTGTCCGGAAACAGTTCCTGGACATTGGACAAACCGACGGCCGCCGGCTTTTGCTTGGGCTTGGCGAGCACAGAGCGCCCTGCCATGCCCTGCTTGCGCCAGACGTGGTCATAGCGCACCTCGTGCAGGTTGAAGCCGCTCACCGCGGCGTTCAGCACCGAGGTGATACCGGCACAATCCATCACATCGCAATGCTGCATGAGTTCAGTCAGCATGCGGTGAATCTGGTTGTAGGAGAGACACTCCTCCTCGGCACGCATGATCATGGGGTGCCCGGTGCCCGTCACGTTGCTGCCCAGCAGCAGCTCTTCCCGCAGCTTTTCCCCGGGTCGCAGGCCAATGAACTCGATTTGTATGTGATCGTGGGCGTGGCTGTCGTGCTGCATTTCATAGCCGCTCAGCCGGATCATACGCCGCGCGAGATCGACAATGCGCACCGGCTCACCCATGTCCAGTACGAAAACGTCGCCCCCGGTTCCCATGGCACCGGCCTGCAGCACCAGCTGTGCCGCTTCCTGAATGCTCATGAAATAACGCGACACTTCGGGGTGGGTCACCGTCACCGGGCCGCCGCCTTCAATCTGCTCCCGAAAGAGCGGCACGACGGAGCCGGAGGAGCCCAGCACATTGCCGAAGCGGACCATGCAGAAGCGCGTGCCGGAGTCGCGCTGGGCCAGGCCCTGCAACACCATCTCGGCGAAGCGCTTGGAGGCGCCCATAATATTGGTAGGCCGTACGGCTTTGTCGGTGGACACCAGAACGAAGGTTTCCACTCCAGCCTTGCGTGCAGCCTCCGCGGCATACCAGGTGCCGAACACGTTATTGGCCACCCCTTCCGCCACGTTGTATTCAACCATGGGGACATGCTTGTACGCCGCCGCGTGGTATACCGTCTGCACGGCAAAGGTGCGATACACGGTCTCCAGCCGGCGTTGATCCTGCACCGACCCAAGCAGCGCGATGATCTCCACGCTCGCGCCCAATGCCTGACCCATCTCCCGCAGCTCGCGTTCGATGCGATACAGGGCGTACTCGGAGTTGTCCAGCAGAACCAGCTCTCGCGGCCCGGAGGTCAGGATCTGGCGGCACAGCTCCGACCCGATGGAGCCCCCTGCCCCCGTCACCATCACCACCTTGTCGGTGATGCAGCGGTCTATCAGTTCGGGATGCGGCGGCACCGGATCCCGACCCAGCAGGTCATCGAGATCGATGTCCTGAATCTGGTTGACGCTGGCCCGCCCCGCCACCAGTTCATTGATCTTGGGCACCGTGCGCACGTGCACCGGCAGCCCCACCAGGGAGTTGATGATTTCCCGGCGCCGCTCTGGCGACGCGGCCGGAATGGCGAGCAAGACCTGGGTGATGTTGTGTTCGCCGATGAGACGCTTGATTTCCTCGGGGCGCGCCACCTGCAGGCCGTTGATCACCGAGTGCTGCAGACGCGGATCGTCGTCCACAAAGACCACAGCCCGATACTGGTCACCATGGTGCAATGCCGTGAGCAGCTGCCGGCCAGATTCACCGGCGCCGTAGATGATGACGTTGCGCGATAGCGAGCGCAGTTTGGCCTGGTAGTAAGCGCGCACGGTGAGGCGGGTACCCCCAATCAACAGCAGCGCAATGCCCCAGTAGAAAAATGGCATGGTCCGCGGCACTTCAGCCTGGGCGACGAATACCGAGGCGGACAGAATCAGCGTTGAATAGGTGACGGCGGTGATCACCGCCCAGATTGCCTGCTGACCCATAAAGCGGATGACCGCGCGATACAGGCCAAGGCGCAGGAATATAATTGCACTGATGACGACAGTGATGGCGCCACAGGCGATTTCAGTGGGGCCGAGCGTGAAGTCCGTACTGCCGTGGCGCAGTGCCACCGCCGACCACATGGCCGCGCTCACGAACACCATGTCCAGGGCAAGGAGCAGAGCCTGCTTGATATTTCGCGGGAGTTCTATGAGTTTTTCCAGTGCATCCCGGACGCTTCCAAGCACCCCGGATATCGCTTGCAGCACACCATTGCCAAGCCGATTCAGCAAAATCCCTCCCACTCCGGATAGTCGTGACAGGCCCGCTTGCAGTGCATCGCAGTCGCGCGAACCCGGAACCTCCGATGTTACGTCAATCGCCGTAACTTCGCCATGCCGAGCAGGAGCGGAAGGTATGCCAAAATTACCAAGAAAAGCTGGAATTGTGGCCAACGCAGAATCGTCCACGCCAAAGGAAACAGCCACAGCGCATTGAGCGCGATCAGCACAAAGTCCACCGCCAGGTGGGAGTTCCAGTAGCGCGCCAGGCGCTGATAGGCGTGGTCCCGGTGCGCCTCGAACAGCCTGGCTCCTGCGCGCCAGCGCGCCAGCAGGGTCCAGGTCGCATCCGTAATGAAGGCGGCCAGCAACACCAGCCAGCAGGCCAGCGGCAGCGTACCGTGAGCGGCCGCGATGAGGGCGAGACCACCGAGCAGGAAACCGAGCGGCACGCTGCCCGCATCACCCATGAACAGACGGGCTGGCGGCCAATTCCAGTAGAGAAAGCCCAGCTGGCAAGCGGCCAGAAGCGCACACATCAGCGCCAGTGGGGGATCACCCGCGAGCAGCGCGAGCAGTGCCCCGCTCATCCCGGCCAGAAAGGCCTGCAGGGCAGCGAGCCCATCGATGCCATCCATGAAGTTGTACAGGTTGACCAGCCAGAGCAGACCGAGCGCGAGTAACGGGAGTTGCAGCCACAGTGGCAGCGGCAGCCCCGGGAAGCCCGCGCGCGGCAGGACAACCAGGTACAGTGCAGCCATCAACACCGCGCAGGCGAGGGCATAACAGCCCAGCCGCAGCAGCGCGGGCAGGTTGTACCGGTCGTCGAGCAGGCCCACCAACATCAGCAGGGCAGCGAGCCCCAGCAAGACTCCGTATACAGGCGGCCACAGGACACCCGCAAGCGCTGCGACCCACACCGATGCCGCCAAACCGAGAACAATGCCCACCCCACCGCCGCTGGGCGTGGGCTGCCGGTGCGCGCTGCGGTGACCCGGTGTATCGACCCAGCGACCGCTGCGCGCAAGCCGCAACCAGAGGCCACACAGCAGCGCCACCGCCACGGGCGCTGTAAGCAGTGCAAGGCTCACAGCGTGGCGACCATCATCGGCGCCACCGTGGCGAGTGTTTGACGCGGCCTCCAGCCGGTCGCCTCCTGCACGGCGTGATTGTCATAGCGCTCGGCAGCAAACAGTCGATCGTAACTGCTGCCCTGTGGCTGGCGCTGGAGAAAATCCAGCAGTGCCGCAAGCAATCGCCACAGCCAGGCGGGGCCGGTTCTACCCGCCCCCTCCTTGCCCAGCGCGGCGCGCAACAGGAGGAAGCTCTCTCGCGCACTGTAAGCGTGCCCGTCTGTGACATTGAAGGTACTCACGCCGCTCAGGCCGCAGCGGGGCAGCAGAAGCAGCAATTCGACCAGGTCGTCGAGACCTACCATGGAGCGCGCGCCACCTGCGGGGGGAGCCGGTAGCTGGAAGCGCGCGGCGCGCAGCAGCCACTTCAGGTTCGCCTTGGGACGTGGGCCATACACCAGCGCCGGCCGCAGTATGATCACCGACATCGCGCTGCCGGCATAGCGCTCACGCAGCGCACACTCCGCCTCCCACTTCGAACGCCCATAGGCATCGGCTGGCGGCGCCACTTCGCTCTCCCGACGCGGCATGGCGGTAGCCGCCGCACCCATGGCCTTGACGCTACTCAGAAAAACGAAGGTCTGGACCCCCGCCCGTTCGGCTGCCTCCGCCAGCGCCAGCGTCGCGCGGCAGTTCACAGCAGCGTGTTGGCCCTCCGCCGCCCGCCGATGGGCGATGCCTGCCAGGTGGTAGACCGTCTCGACACCGCGCAACAGTTCGTCGCTGACAGTGCCGGTGGCAAGATCCACTGCATGGCTGGGTTTGCCGCGCCCGGGAATCGCCCCCCGGCGGCTGACCAACACGGTCGACTCACCGTCCCGATGCAGTCGTTCAGTCAAGGCACGGCCAATATAGCCGGTGGCACCGGTCACCAGAACTGACATACAGACCTCACTACAGCCTTGTTACCGTCTGCCACGCGGGCGTGGTATTGATGCATGGGATACCCTGCGGGCCCGCGTGGGCGCGCCGAAAAAAAATGGGGGCACAAGCCCCCATGATACGGATGCCGGCCGCCTAATCCAGTGTTATGACAGTGCGGTTTCTTTCCAAAGTGGACTGGCCAATGCCTTTGACATCAGCCAGTTCCTCCACCGACTTGAAGGGCCCGTAGGCCTCCCGGTAACGAATGATATCCTGCGCGCGGGAGAGGCCCACACCCTTCAGCCCGGCGGCCAGTGTGGCGGCGTCCGCCGTGTTGATGTTGACCCGGGCAACACTCGCCTCAGCGGCGAGGGGCGGCACCTCCGGCGCAGCCGAGGCCGGCGCGGTCGCAGCGCCCAGGCACAGGCAAACGGCAAGGGTGCCCAGCAAGGCCGGCCACCGCGAAAGACGCTCGCGTAACAAGGTGAGGCGCTGGTGCGCCCCATACAGGTATTGGGTAGGTTGGTTGATCGACATGGCGTTATCTCCGTATGACGTTGTGGCATCCCTGCACATCCGTATCGAAGCGAAGTCTAGCAGTCCCTCACGGGAAGAAGAGGCCTGCGGTCACATCTGATGGTATTCGCGGCACTCAGCGACTGGTTGCGGTGCCCAGCTCTTCATGTACCCGATGCAGCGCGGCAAGCGGATCGGCCGCTGCGGTGATGGAGCGTCCAATAACCAGAAAATCGGCGCCGCGCTCACGCGCTGCGGCGGGCGTCACGACACGACGCTGGTCACCCGGCGCATCACCCGCGAGTCGAATACCCGGCGTTACCAGGAGAAACTCACCACCACGCTGTGCGCGCAGCGCAGGCGCCTCTTCAGCGGAGCAGACCACCCCTTGCATGCCACAGTCCGCCGCGAGACCAGCAAGCGCTGTGACGCGGGCCAGCGCACCTTCAGTGCAACCCAGCTCGCGCAGATCCTCGTCCGTCATGCTGGTCAGCACGGTGACGGCAATCAGCAGCGGCGCCTGCTGCAGGCGAGCCAGTTCCGCTGCCGCCGCCTCCATCATGCGCCGTCCCCCGCTGGCGTGCACATTGACCATCCAGACACCCAGGTCTGCCGCTGCCCGAACCGCAGAGGCTACAGTATTGGGTATATCGTGAAACTTGAGATCCAGAAACACGTCAAAACCCTGATCCTGCAAGCGCCGCACGAGGCCCGGGCCGCTGCGGGTAAACAGTTCCTTGCCCACCTTGAGCCGACACAGCGTCGGTGACAGCTGCTCCACGAGTGCCAGCGCCGAGGCCTCATCGGGATAATCCAGAGCGACGAGAACAGGAGATTGCATCAAAACACGCCTTCAATAACTGCGGCGACGCTCAGTCGACCCGATTGCCGCGAATGGATTTAACGGTGCCCCAGTGCTTGCAACCGGGACAGAACCAGTGAAGTTGACGACCGGAAAAGCCGCAATGGCCGCAGCGGTAACTGGGGCGCTCCGCGAGCAGGCGCGCCACCAGCTTCTGCAACGATGTCAGGTTTTCACGCACCGGACCCTCGGTGTTGGCGGCCTGCAACTCAATCAACCGTGACAAGCCGCCCAGAGACGGCGACGTTGCGAGGCGGTCAGTCAGAAACTCCATCGCCGCCTGGTCGCCGTGGCGGCTGCGCACGTCATCGGCCACAGCAACCACCAGGCCGGTTGCGGGACTGGATTCCAGGCATTCCTGCAGATACTGCCGCAATGGGGCCGTGTCACCCAGCTGGCTGTACGCCTCGTGCAACGCCGGAATGGTCTCGGGTATGTAGTCCGGGTCCTGCTGCTGCACCTTGCGCAAAGCCTTGATCGCAGCCTTGTACTGCCCGGCCTGGCACTCCAGGTCGCCCAGCATCAGTGAGGCACGCACACAGCGGCGATCGTGATGCAGGGCCTGCTGCAGTTGCTTGCGCGCCTCCTGCAGGCTGCCCTGCTCCAGCAGTTCTGCCGCGAGCTCGCAGTGGTAGTGCGCCAGGGCCACCGCGACCGGTTGACGACTGGCACCGCTGGGCGGTGGCGCAGGCGCGCCGAGCAGCGTCTTGCGTGGCAACAGCGCCGTCGCCACCTCCACGGCCTGAGCCCACTCGCGCTGGCTCTGGAAAATTTCCAAGAGGTGCCGGCGACTGGCGCGGCGCTGCTCCGGCGAGTCTTTGACGAGGTCCAGCAACAAGCGTTCGGCACGATCAAAGAGTCCAGCGCTGATGTAGTCGCGCGCCAGTTCCAGGTGCGCCTGGTGGATTTGTGGTCGAGGCAGGCTGGGACGCGCCAACAGATTCTGGTGAATGCGTATCGCCCGATCTACCTCCCCGCGCTTGCGCAGCAGGTTGCCGAGCGCGATGTGGGTCTCCAGTGTTTCACTGTTGACTTCGAGGGCGTCGATAAAGGCGTCAACGGCGCCGTCCGGTCGGCCGTCAAGGAGATAATTCAGCCCCTTGTAATACTGGCCGGGCACCGCAGAGACACGGGCGCTGGCGCTGCGTCGCCCCAGCCACCAGCCGATGCCGATGGCGACAAACAGGAGCGCAAATACGAGCAGGTCAGTCACCGTCTTTAAGTCCGGCGACCCTCAGACGATCCAGTTCAACTTTGCAGTTTTCCAGCTTGCGCCGGGCCAGCAGAAGGTTACCGCGCAAACGCAGGATAATGATGCTGGACGCCAGCAACCCCAGCAAACCACCCAGCGCCAGCGTGGCAAGCAGCCACAGCGCGAGACTGCGTGGTGCCAGGTCGATAACCAGCAGATCCAGCGCCACCGGTTGGGGGTTCTGCACGGCAAACAGTACGCCGGCCGCCAGCATGGCGAGTACGACCAGCACGACGATCAGCCGGCGCAGCAGATTCGCAACGCGGCCGGCGCCGCCACGTGACGCAGCAACCACGTTCACAACCCCGCCTGCAGACCCAGGTTGACCCGTTCCCGCAGTTCCTTGCCGGGCTTGAAGTGCGGCACATACTTGCCGGTGAGCTCGACGGTGTCGCCGGTTTTCGGGTTGCGCCCGCGGCGCGGCTCGCGGTAGTGCAGGGAAAAGCTGCCAAACCCACGGATCTCGATCCGCTCACCACCGGAAAGCGCCTCGGACATGTGTTCAATGATGGTTTTGACCGCCAGCTCCACATCTTTCAGCGAAAGCTGTGCCTGTCGGGCGGCAATTGCCTCAATCAGTTCACTTTTCGTCATCGCGGGCCCCTATCCACCTGCGCTCTCGCCAGCCTTCGGTCGGCCGTGCTCAGGGAATCTATTGTGACGCCGCCGGGGCAGTTACGCAACTCGTTATTTTATATAGAAAAAAGGCCCACCAAACGGTGAGCCTTTGCGGTTCGGTGAAGCCCCGGGGCGAGTGGACGCCCTGGGGCTTGCCGGTGGGACGCAAGCGCCCCAGCGGGCGATCACTTCTCCATTTGCGCCTTGATAAGGTCGCCGATCGTACCGGGAGAAGACGATTCTTCCTGGTCCTTGAGCGACTTCACCGCATCTTTCTCGTCGTCGTAGTCCTTGGCTTTGACCGAGAGCACCACGCTGCGATTCTTGCGATCAACCGAGATGATCTTGGCTTCAACGCTGTCGCCGACCTTGTACACGCTGCGTGCGTCTTCCACCTTCTCGCGGCTGATATCCGAGGCCTTGAGGATACCCTCAACCTCATCCGCCAGCTGCACGGTAACGCTGCGCGCGTCAACCGCGATGACTTCACCGGTGACGATGGCGCCGCGGTCATTTTCACCGACGAAGCCGGAGAACGCGTCGTCCTCAAGCTGCTTGATACCCAGCGAGATACGCTCGCGCTCGGGATCGATGGAGAGAATGACGGTCTCGATCTCGTCGCCTTTCTTGTAGTTGCGCACGGCTTCCTCGCCCGCCTCGTTCCAGCTGATGTCGGAGAGGTGAACCAGGCCGTCGATGTTGCCTTCCAGGCCGATGAAGATGCCGAAATCGGTGATCGACTTGATACTGCCGGAAATCTTGTCGCCCTTGGCATACTGTGAGGCGAATGCATCCCAGGGGTTTTGCTGGCACTGCTTGATACCCAGCGAAATGCGGCGACGCTCCTCGTCGATATCCAGCACCATGACCTCGACCTCGTCGCCCAGCTGGACGATTTTGGACGGGTGCACGTTTTTGTTGGTCCAGTCCATCTCGGAGACGTGAACCAGACCCTCGACACCCTCTTCCAGCTCGGCAAAGCAGCCGTAGTCGGTGAGGTTGGTGACACGCGCCTTGACGCGGCTGCCTTCCGGGTAACGGTTGGTGATTTCGACCCAGGGATCCTCGCCCAGCTGCTTCAGGCCCAGGGAGACGCGATTGCGCTCGCGGTCGAACTTGAGGATCTTGACGTCGATTTCCTGACCCACTTCGACGATCTCGGAGGGGTGCTTGATACGCTTCCACGCCATGTCGGTGATGTGCAACAGGCCGTCCACACCGCCCAGATCCACAAACGCACCGTAGTCGGTGAGGTTCTTGACGATACCCTTGACGGACATGCCTTCCTGCAGGGATTCCAGCAGGGCCTCACGCTCAACGCTGTTCGCCGCTTCCATCACGGCGCGGCGGGATACCACCACGTTGTTGCGCTTCTGGTCCAGCTTGATGACCTTGAATTCGAGTTCCTTGTTCTCCAGGTGCGCGGTGTCACGAACCGGGCGCACGTCAACCAGCGAGCCGGGGAGGAACGCGCGGATGGTATTGATATCCACGGTAAAGCCACCCTTGACCTTGCCGTTGATAACACCCTTGACCACTTCGTCCGCCTCATGCGCGGCTTCGAGCTCTTTCCAGGACTCGGCGCGCTTGGCTTTTTCGCGGGACAGCTTGGTCTCACCGAAACCATCTTCCACGGTTTCCAGTGCAACCTGGACTTCATCGCCGATGCTCAGGGAGCAGTTGCCCGCAGAGTCGACGAACTGGGCACGAGGAATCACGCCTTCGGACTTCAGCCCGGCATGGACGGTGACCCACTCGTTGTCTATGTCGATGACGACACCGGTGACAATACTGCCCGGCTCCATCTCGACGGTCTTCAAGCTTTCTTCAAAGAGTTCAGCGAAGGATTCGCTCATTACACATTACCTGTTTGTGAGAGTACGGCGGCTAACCGCCTTGCCGCGCCTCCAGCTGGCACGGGTCATCCGTTAAAGCGATCCCCGGCCACTTCTGGAACCGGCCCTGGGAAAGCGGGTTAAACACCCTTGCGTGTGGCGACGCTGCAATGCGCCAGTATCGTCACACCAGGCCGCGCCTGCGCGCTGCCTCCATGACCGCAGTAAACACGTCGCTGATGGGCAAACGGCTGCTGTCAATGACAATGGCATCTTCAGCGGGAACCAGCGGGGAGACGGAGCGGCTGCTATCGCGCGCATCGCGCTCCTCGATGTCCTCGAGAAGGCGCGGGAGACTAACATTTTCTCCCTTGTCGAGCAACTGCAGGTAACGGCGCCGTGCGCGCTCTTCAGCGCTGGCCGTGAGGAATATTTTCAGCGCGGCATCGGGAAACACCACGGTGCCCATATCGCGACCGTCGGCGACCAGTCCGGGGGGCTGGCAGAACTCGCGCTGGCGCTGCAACAGGGCCGTCCGTACCGCCGGGATCACCGCCACCGTGGAAGCACCCCGACCGCCTTCCTCGGTACGGATGGCGCGACTGACATCGCTGCCTTTATAGGCGACACGCACCTCCCCATTGCGGTCGGTGGTGAACACGACGTCCAGGTGGCGGGCCACAGCGGCGACGGCGGCGTGATCCTCCCAGGATACCCCTTCCAACACACAGGCATGGCCAGTGACCCGATACAGCGCTCCACTGTCGAGAAAATGCCAACCCAGAGCGTCGGCAAGCAGGTGGCTCAGCGTACCCTTGCCGGCCCCACTGGGGCCGTCAACCGTAATCACCGGCACCGGCTGGCCCTGCATCAATCGACCCGCGCGGATATTTGCAGGCCGAGACCCCTCGCCAGGGCATCAAAACCGGGAAAGGAGGTGCTGACATGATCGCAATCGAGTATGCGAATCTCCTCGTTGGCCCGCAGGGCGGCGATGGCAAAGGACATGGCGATACGGTGGTCGTGGTAGGTGTTGATGACGCCACCCCCCATCGGCCCACCCTCGATGACGATACCGTCCTCCAGCACCTCGTTGACGACGCCGAGCGTGGTGAGGCCCGCCGCCATCGCAGCGATGCGGTCACTCTCCTTGACGCGCAATTCCTCCGCCCCGCGCAGAACCGTGCGGCCACTGGCGCAGGCGGCGGCAATGAACAAGGCCGGAAACTCGTCAATCGCCAGCGGCACCTGGTCGAGCGGGATATCGATGCCGGTGAGTGGCGCATAGCGCACGCGAATATCAGCCACCGGCTCGCCACCGACCTCGCGCGCGTTTTTCAGCGTGAGGTCAGCGCCCATTGCACGCAGGATGTTCAATACCCCGATGCGGGTGGGATTGACGCCGACATGGGTCAGCAGCAGGTCCGAACCCGGCGCGATGCTCGCCGCCACGAGGAAGAAGGCGGCGGAGGAGATATCCGCCGGCACATCGATCTCGGTCGCCCGCAGTTGACCGCCGCCGGCAAGGCTGATCACCCCCTGCTCCGTACCGACGGTATAGCCGAAGCCGCGCAGCATGCGCTCCGTGTGATCGCGTGTCGGAGCCGGCTCGGTCACAGAGGTTGTGCCCGAGGCATACAGCCCGGCGAGCAGCACGCAGGATTTGACCTGTGCACTGGCCATGGGGAGATCGTAGTGAATGCCACGCAGCGTCTGCCCGCCGACAATATGCAGCGGCGGCGTGCCGGCCCCGGCGCCCTCTATGTGGGCACCCATCAAACGCAGGGGATCCATTACGCGGCCCATGGGCCGTTTGCACAGGGAAACGTCGCCAGTCAATTCGCTATCAAACGGCTGACCCGCCAGCAAGCCGCTGAGGAGACGGATACTGGTACCCGAATTCCCCATGTCCAGCGCTCCCGATGGCGCCTGCAAGCCGTGCAGCCCGACACCGTGGATGACCACTCTCCCCTCCTCGGGGCCTTCAATTGACACACCCATGGCGCGGAACGCCGCCACAGTAGCCAGCGCATCCTCACCCTCGAGAAACCCGCTCACCCGTGTGGTGCCCTCTGCCAGCGCACCCAGCATGATGGACCGGTGTGAAATGGACTTGTCCCCGGGGACGCGGGCTTCGCCGCTGATGACACCACCGGGCATTAACTGAAATTCCATGCGGGATTCTCTCTGGCGTTCTCTGGCTCAGGTGACCGACTGGCCACGTGCCGCCAACAGGGCGGCGAATTCATCGCGCGCGGCCTTGGCGCGGGAAAACGTCTGCAGCAATGCATCGCCGTCACCGGCCTCAATTGCTGCGCGTAGTTCATCAAGATGCGTGGTAAACAGGTCCATAGACTGCAGCAGCGCCGGCCTGTTGGCAATGGCAATGTCCCGCCACATCACCGGGTCGCTGGAGGCAATGCGCGTGAAGTCACGAAAACCGCCCGCGGCAAAACGGAAGATATCATCGCTGGCATCGCTGCGCGCCAGTGCATCCACCAGCGCGTAGGCGAGGACATGGGGCAGGTGACTGGTCGCCGCGAGCACCCGGTCGTGATCCGCGACCGCCATATCAACCACCTCGGCACCGGTGCTCGCCCACATGGCGCGCACCAGTTCCACCGCTGAAGGGTCGTTGGCGGCCACAGGCGTCAGAATAACCCGATGCTTCTCGAACAGTCCGGCATTCGAGGCCTCGACACCGCTGCGCTCGGAGCCGGCGATCGGGTGACCCAACACCAGCCGCGGCGGCATCGACCCCCAGACACGCTCCGCCGCGCGCTGCAGACTGCCCTTGACGCTGGCGACATCGGTGATGACCGGAGGCCGGGCGCGATCGCGCAACCGGGGCAGGATACGCTCCAGCATCTCCTCCGCAATCAGGGTGGGCGTGGCAATCACCAGAATATCCGCGGCGTCCACCGCCTCCTCCAGTACCAGTGTGTACCGGTCTATAACACCCATCTGCACGCCCCGCCGCAGCGAGGCCTCGCGGTGCCCCCAGCCGATACAGGCCGCCGCGAAACCGTTGCCACGCAGGGCTGCGGCCAGCGATCCGCCAATCAGGCCCAGTCCGAGCACGACCACAGTGGGTCGCGCAGCCGCCGCTCCGGCTCCCGACTGCGCCATGGCTAGAGAACCGCCTGCGGGTAGGAGCCCAGGGGCTTGAGCAGGATGGACTGTTCTTCCAGGTCGGCGACGATGCTGCGGATCACCTCATCCTGCATATGCCCTTCGAACTCGATGAAGAACACATAGGCCCATTTTTCCGTGCGCGAAGGACGGGTGTCGATGCGGGTCAGGCTGACGCCGGCGCGACGGAAGGGGTCCAGCAGGGTAAACAGTGCACCCGGCTTGTTGCGGCTGGACACGATCAGTGAGGTCTTGTCGCGCCCACTGGGCGGCACTTCCTCACGCCCCACGACCAGGAAGCGGGTGGTGTTGTCGGGATAATCCTCGATGTGTTCCGCCAGGCGATCCAGGTGGTACAGTTCCGCCGCCATGTCACCCGCAACAGCCGCAACGCCCGGCGTCGTGGCTGCCAGGCGCGCCGCCTCACCGTTGCTACTCACGGCCTCGCGCTCAACCCGGGGCCAGTGTGTGTCCAGCCAGTTGCGGCACTGCGCCAGTGCCTGCTGATGCGCACAGATCCGCGTGACGTCGGACTCTGCAGTGCCGGGGGCGACCAGCAGGTGGTGCACGATACGCATTTCGACTTCGCCGGATATCTTCAACGGCGAATCCATGAAGTTGTCCAGCGTATGGCTGACCATGCCCTCCGTGGAGTTCTCCACCGGTACCACGCCGTAGTTGCACTCGCCAGATTCCACCTGTGCAAAAACGCCATCGATGGTGTTTTGTGGCACGCAGAGCGCGGCATGCCCAAAGTGCTTGAGCGCTGCCGCCTGGGTGAACGTGCCCTCAGGGCCCAGGTAGGCCACCTGCAGAGGGCGCTCCAGGGCGAGGCAGGCAGACATGATTTCGCGGAAGATGTGCGCCACTGCGGTGCCCTCGAGGGGGCCGCCATTGCGTTCGATGATGCGGCGCAGTACCTGTGCCTCGCGCTCCGGCCGGTAATACACCACCTCCGCCGCGGCTTCACCCCGATTGCGCAGTGCCAGCACTTCCTCCAGCTTGATGTCGGCGACGCGCTGGGCACACTGGGCGCGGCGCTGGATCAAGTTCTGGATTTCACGGTCAATGGCGTCAATGTCCGCCCTGACCTGATCGAGATCCCTGGTATCTGCCATCAGAGTGCCGCCGTGTCAGCCGTTACGTTGCTCGAAATCCTGCATGAAAGCGATAAGCGCATCAACTGCCGCCTCCGGCACCGCATTGTAGATACTGGCGCGCATCCCGCCGACAGAGCGGTGCCCGGCCAGGTTGAGCAGGCCGGCCTCGGCAGACTGTTGCAGGAAGAGCTTGTCGAGGCTGGCATCAGCCAGGGTAAAGGGAACATTCATCTGCGAACGGCTGGCGACCTCCACCGGGTTGGCATAGAACGCGCTGTTGTCGATGGCAGCATAGAGCTTATCCGCCTTGCGCCGGTTGAGCTCCGCCATGGCCGTTAGCCCGCCAAGCTCCTGCAACCAGTCAAACACCAGCCCCGCGAGGTAGAGCGCGAAGGTGGGGGGCGTGTTGTACATCGAATCGTTGTCCGCCGCCGTTTTCCAGTCGAGCATGACTGGACACAGGGGGCGCGAGCGACCCAGCAAGTCGCGATGCACGATGACCAGGGTCAGGCCTGCAGGCCCGATATTCTTCTGTGCGCCCGCATAGATAACGCCGAAACGTGACACATCAACCGGCCGCGACAGGATGGTCGAGGACATGTCGGCCACCAGCGGTGCATCCACGTCAGGCACCCAGTGGAACTCCACGCCGCCGATGGTCTCGTTGGGGGTGTAGTGAAAATACGCTGCGTCCGCAGACAGTTGCCAGCTGTCCCGGGCCGGTATCGAGCTGAAATTGCCCGCCTCGGCGCTGGCCGCCACATTCACCGAGCCGAAGCGCTTGCCCTCGGCAATGGCTTTCTTGGACCACTGCCCGGTATTCAGGTAGTCGGCGCGTCCGCCCTCTGGCATCAGGTTCAGGGGTACCGCGGAAAACTGCAGGCTCGCGCCCCCTTGCAGGAACAGCACGGCGTACTCGTCGGGGATCGCCAGCAGCTTGCGCAGTGTAGCCTCCGCACGCTCGGCGATGCCGACAAATTCGCTGCTGCGATGGCTCATTTCCATCACGGACAGGCCGCGCCCGTGCCAGTCCAGCATGTCCTCGCGGGCGGTTTCCAGAACCGGCTCAGGCAGGGCCGCCGGGCCGGCACAAAAATTGTACAAGCGGGTCATTTCAGTCATTTCCTCGAGATGGTGGGAAAACGGTCGAGTTACTCGCCGCCCTCCCCGGAATCGTCAGCCGCACCCAGTTCAGGCTCGGCCACCCGCTCCACACTGACCAGGTACTCGTCAGTGCGGGTGCGAATCACTCTGACGCCCTGCGTGTTGCGACCCAGCAGGGACACCTCATCGGCGCGGGTGCGCACCAAGGTGCCCTGATTGGAGATCAGCATCAGCTCGTCGCCGTCGAACACCTGGGTGGCGCCCACCAGAGCCCCGTTACGGGCGCTCGTTGACATGGCGATAACGCCCTTGTTACCACGCCCCTTGGTGGGGAACTCGCTGGCCTCAGTGCGCTTGCCGTAGCCGTTCTCGGTGACCGTGAGGATACGTCCTCCCTCCCTGGGCACGATGAGAGAGATCAGGCGCTGGCCCTCATCCAGGCGGATACCCCGCACCCCGCGCGCCGTGCGCCCCATGGCGCGCACATCGTCCTCGCGGAAACGCACCGTCTTGCCACCGCTACTGAACAACATCACGTCGCAGCTACCGTCGGTGAGCGCCGTGCCCACCAGCACATCCCCTTCGTCCAGGGCCAGTGCGCGCAACCCGACACTGCGCTGGCGCGCGAAGTCGGTCAGGGCGGTTTTCTTCACCGTGCCGTTGGCCGTCGCCATAAAGATGTACCAGCCTTCCGTGTATTCATTCACCTGCAGGATTGAGGTGACGCGTTCTCCCACCTCCAGCGGCAACAGATTGACCATCGGGCGCCCGCGGGAATTACGCGTTGCCAGCGGAATCTGGTAGACCTTGAGCCAGTACACCTTGCCCAGGTCGGTGAAGCAGAGAATGGTTGCGTGGGTGCTGGCAATCACCAGATGCTCGACAAAGTCCTCGTCCTTCACCGCCGTGGCAGAGCGGCCGGTGCCACCGCGACGCTGGGCCTGGTAGTCCGAGAGCGGCTGTGTCTTGGCGTAACCGAGGTGACTGATGGTGACCACCCTGTCCTCCTCGGTGATCAGGTCCTCAACCGTGAGGTCGTGCTGCGAGGCACTGATTTCAGTCACGCGGTCGTCACCGAACTCGGTAACCAGTTCCTCCAACTCTTCGCGAATCACCAGCTTCAGGCGATCCGGGTCGGCGAGAATCTCCAGATAGTCAGCGATTTCGCGCAACTTTTCATCGTACTCGTTGAGCAGCTTTTCGTGTTCCAGCCCGGTGAGGCGATGCAGTCGCAGGTCGAGGATGGCCTGGGCCTGCACGGGTGACAGGTGATACTGGCCGTCTATCAGGCCGTATTGCGGTTCCAGTTCGTCCGGACGGCAGGCGTCCTCCCCCGCGCGCTCCAGCATCGCCAGGACATCGCCCGGGGCCCAGGCGGCAGCGATCAGTTTTTCACGCGCCTCGGAGGAACTCGGCGACGACTTGATCAGCTCGATCACTTCGTCGATGTTGGCCAGCGCCACCGCGAGGCCTTCCAGGATATGACCGCGTTCGCGCGCCTTGCGCAGCAGGTAGACCGTGCGCCGTGTCACCACCTCGCGGCGATGGCGGATAAACGCCTCGATGATCTCCTTGAGGTTGAGCACCCGCGGCTGCCCGTCCACCAGGGCCACCATGTTGATGCCAAACACCGACTGCAGCTGGGTCTGCGCGTACAGATTGTTCAACACCACATCGCCGATTTCGCCGCGGCGCAGCTCGATGACCACGCGCAGGCCATCCTTGTCCGATTCGTCGCGCAGCTCCGAGATACCTTCGATCTTCTTTTCTTTCACCAGCTCGGCAATGCGCTCGATGAGGCGCGCCTTGTTCAGCTGGTAGGGGATTTCGTGAATGATAATGACATCCCGCCCCTTCTTTTCCTCGTGGATCACTTCGGCCTTGGCGCGCACATAGATACGCCCGCGCCCGGTGCGGTAGGCCTGGATGATGCCGGCACGGCCGTTGATGATGCCGCCGGTGGGGAAATCGGGACCGGGGATGAACTCCATCAGCTCATCGACGGTGATATCCGGGTTGGCCATCAGGGCCAGACAGCCGCCTACCACTTCGCGCAGGTTGTGGGGCGGTATATTGGTGGCCATGCCGACGGCGATACCCGAAGAGCCGTTGATCAGCAGGGTGGGCACCTTGGTGGGCAGCACAACCGGGATGCGCTCGGTACCGTCGTAGTTATCGACAAAATCGACGGTTTCCTTGTCGAGATCCGCCAGCATGGCATGGGAAATCTTGCGCATGCGGATCTCGGTGTACCGCATGGCGGCTGCGGAGTCGCCGTCCACAGAGCCGAAGTTGCCCTGGCCGTCGACCAGCATGTAACGCATGGAGAAGGGCTGCGCCATGCGCACGATGGTGTCGTAGACAGCGGAATCGCCGTGCGGGTGGTATTTACCGATCACGTCACCGACCACGCGGGCGGATTTTTTGTAACCCTTGTTCCAGTCGTTGTTCAACTCGTTCATGGCGAACAGTACCCGGCGGTGAACCGGTTTCAGTCCATCGCGGACATCAGGCAGCGCGCGCCCGACAATCACGCTCATCGCATAGTCGAGGTACGATTGTTTGAGCTCGTCCTCGATATTGACGGGAAGAATTTCCTTGGCTAATTCACCCATGTACAACAGCTTCCTTGTATGACTGCGGGGAGCCGCCACGGCACGGCGCCAGGGCGAACTCGGGCCGGGCTGGGGGCCCGCTTACCGGGCCAGGGCAAGCGCCCGGCACAAACCCCGAATTATACGGCAGAAGCCACTTTGTCGCCATGTTTTTGCAGATTATGGCGGCCGTTCGGGCGGCAATCGGCGAATTCCGGTTATACTGGGAAACCAATGCAAACTGCGGTGCGACGCCCCGGGCACGAAACCGCAAATCCCTGGCTGAAAGCCCCCGATCGAGGCCTCATGAGCGCGCCCGCCGAGACAGTAGACACCCTTATCCACCCGGGCTGGATCATACCCGTGGCGCCCACCGGCCAGGTGCTGGAAAACCACAGCCTGGCGATTCGCGATGACCGCATTGTGGCAATCGTGCCGCGGACAGATGCGACGCGTCTGTCCGCGACAGACGTGTTCGAGCTGCCTGGTCACGCCCTGCTGCCGGGATTGGTCAACGCCCACGGCCATGCCGCCATGAGTCTGCTGCGTGGCTACGCCGATGACCTGCCGCTGATGCCGTGGCTGGAGCAGCATATCTGGCCCGCCGAAGGCCGTCATGTCAGCGCGGAGTTTGTCGCCGATGGGGCGGCGCTGGCCATCGCCGAGATGCTGCGTGCCGGCACCACGACCTTTTCCGACATGTATTTCTACCCCGACGCCTGCGCACGCACGGCCCAGCGCATGGGCATGCGCTGTCAGATCAGTTTTCCGGTGCTCGACTTCCCCACCCCCTGGGCGCGGGAGGCGGATGAATACATCAGCAAGGGGCTGGCGCTGCGGGATGCAGTGAAGCACAGCAGCCTGGTCAGCGTCGGCTTCGGCCCCCACGCACCCTACACCGTCAGCCACCCCAACCTGGCCAAGGTGGCCATGCTGGCCGCCGAACTGGATACCAGCATCCAGATCCACCTGCATGAGACACGCGGCGAAGTGCTGCAGGCCGTGGAAGCTCACGGGGAGCGCCCCCTGGACAGCCTGTACCGATTGGGGTTGCTGGGGCCACGCACACAATGTGTCCACATGACAGACCTCGGGGAGCAGGATATCGCGCTACTCGCCGAGACTGGCGCCCACGTTGTGCACTGCCCCAAGTCCAACATGAAGCTGGCCTCTGGCGCCTGCCCGGTGACACGCCTGCTGGCCGCCGGTGTCAATGTGGCGCTCGGCACGGACAGCGCCGCCAGCAACAACAGCCTGAATCTGTTTGACGAAATGCGCAGCGCCGCCCTGCTGGCGAAGCTGGCCAGCCAGGATGCCAGCGCGCTGTCGGCGGCAGAGGCGCTGCACATGGCTACCCTGGGGGGTGCGCGAGCCCTGGGACTGGAAGAGCAGATCGGCAGCCTGGAACAGGGCAAGCTGGCCGATCTGATCGCCGTGGACCTCACCGGGCCCGAGACCCAGCCCCTCTACAACCCGCTTTCACAACTGGTCTACGCCTGCAACGGCAGCCAGGTCACCCACAGCTGGATCGCCGGGCAACTGCGCCTGCGCGACCGCCAGCTGCAGGGGCTGGACCTGGCCGCCATCGCATCGCGCAGCCAATACTGGCAACAACGCATTACGGGACAACAGCAATGACTGCACGTGCCAACGTCGACCCCCAGGAAATCGCCAAGTTCGAGGCCCTCGCCTCGCGCTGGTGGGACCGGAACAGTGAATTCAAACCCCTGCACGACATCAACCCGCTGCGCGCCAACTACATCGATCAACACTCCCCTGTCGCGGGCCGAACGCTGGTGGATGTGGGCTGCGGCGGCGGCATACTCGCCGAATCGATGGCACAACGCGGTGCCACCGTCACCGGTATCGACATGGGAGAGGCTCCCCTGGCCGTGGCGCGCATTCACCAGCTCGAATCCGGGGTCGCGGTGGATTACCGGCAGGCGACGGCCGAAGAGCTCGCCGCGGAGCAACCCGGCCACTACGACGTGGTCTGCTGCCTGGAGATGCTCGAACACGTGCCCGACCCGTCAGCCGTGGTGGCGGCCTGCGCCGAGCTGGCGCAGCCCGGCGGCAGCCTGTATTTCTCCACCATCAACCGCAATCCGAAGGCCTTTGCCTTTGCCATTGTCGGCGCGGAATACGTGCTGAAGCTGCTGCCCGCGGGTACACACGAGTACAGCAAGTTCATCAAACCCTCGGAGCTCGCTGCCTGGGTTCGCGCCGCCGGACTGCGGGTCGAAGGCATGACCGGTCTGCTCTACAACCCGCTTACCCGCCAGTACCGGCTGCACGAGCGCGATGTCTCGGTCAACTATATGCTGCGCGCCAGCAAGCCAGCGGCATGAGCCCGCCGCGTCCGGATAACCTGCGCGCGGTGCTGTTCGACCTGGACGGCACACTAGTCGATACCGCCAGCGAATTCGTCGTGGTGGTGCAGGCCCTGCGGGCCGAACACGGGCTGCCGCCACTGGAGGCGGCGCGTATCTGCGCCAGTGTGTCCAACGGCGCACGCGCCCTGGTCACACTCGCCCTCGGCACGGTAGAAACAGACCCGGAATTCGAGGCCCAGCGGCAGCGCCTGCTCGCCCTGTACGCGGAGGTGCTGGGCAGCAGCGCCCGGCCGTATCCCGGCATTCCCGCGCTGCTCGGCGCACTGGCCGAGCGCGGCATCGCCTGGGGCGTCTCCACCAACAAGCCGCGCGCCTTTGCCGCGCCCCTGATGGCGCGCCTCGACCTCCAGCCGTCCATTGGCAGCCTGGTCTGCCCCGACGACGTTCGCGAGCGCAAACCACACCCGGAGGCCCTGCTGCGCAACTGTGCGGAGCTGGGCTGCCAACCCGAACAGGCCATCTATATTGGCGACCATCAGCGCGATATCGAAGCCGGCCGGCGCGCCGGCATGTACACCGTGGCCGCCCTGTATGGCTACATCGAGGCCGATGACAACCCCACTCTGTGGGGCGCAGACGCGAGCGTGAGCAGCAGCAGAGACCTCGCGCCCCTGATTCTCGGTACCCACCTACCCGCTTGAGGACAGTACATGAACGGCCCAGGACTCCCCGACAACTACACACCGGCGCCGGACCTGCTCGTCGACAAGACCATTCTCATCACCGGAGCCGGTGACGGCATAGGGCGCGCTGCAGCTGAGCGGTTCGCGCGCCACGGCGCCACGGTTATCCTGCTGGGCCGCACCCAGGAAAAACTCGAGGCGGTTTACGATGCGATAGAGCGCGAAGGTGGCCCGCAGCCGGCGCTGTTTCCGATGGATCTGGCGACGGCGACAGAAGATGACTATGCGGGGTTGGCGGGGGCCATCGAAAGCACCTTTGGCCGCCTGGATGGCCTGCTGCACAACGCCAGCGTGCTGGGGGAGCGGCGCCCGATCGCGAATGCCTCCTGGCGGGCCTGGTCGGACGTCATGCAGGTCAATGTCAACGCGCCGTTTCTGCTCACCCGGGCCCTGCTACCGCTGCTGGAACAGGCACCGCAGGCGTCCATTGTCATGACCTCATCGGGAGTGGGTCGTCGCGGACGTGCGTACTGGGGCGCCTACGCGGTGTCGAAGTTCGCGACTGAGGGGTTTATGCAGGTGCTGGCAGACGAACTGGAAAACACCTCGCGCGTGCGGGTCAACAGCCTGAACCCGGGGGCCACCAACACCGCCATGCGCCGCACCGCCTACCCTGCGGAGGTACCGACCACGAACCCGTCGCCGGCAGACATCATGCCGCTGTACCTGTACCTGATGGGTGATGACAGCTGCGGGGTGACGGGCGCGGCCTTCAGCGCGCAGGGCTGACGCCGGCGGCGCGTTAACGGCTCTTTTGCGGCCGGCGAGGCGGCTTGCGGCCAGCGTTCGCGGCCGGCGCCTTGCGCTTGCCGAACTGCCGTTCCATGACTTCCTTTTCCTTGACCGTGTTGCGCTTGACCTGCTTGACCGGTAGATGCGCCAGCTCGTACAGCCCCTTGACTTCTTTCGGCTCAAGTTCGGCCCACTGGCCCTGCTTGACGCGGGACGGAATGAACACGTTGCCGTAGCGGACGCGCTTGAGCCGCGACACGGTAAGCCCCTGGGACTCCCACAGGCGGCGCACCTCGCGGTTGCGACCCTCCATCAACACCACGTAATACCAGTGGTTGATACCATCACCGCCGCCGTCCTGGATGTCGGTGAAGCGCGCCGCCCCGTCCTCCAGCATGACGCCGTCGAGCAGACGCTGCAGGATATCCTCGTCGACCGCGCCCATTACGCGCACCATGTACTCGCGCTCAATGTTCGACGACGGGTGCATCAGCGCATTGGCGAGTTCACCATCTGTGGTGAACAGCAACAGGCCGGAGGTGTTGAAATCCAGGCGACCAATGGATATCCAGCGCCCGGATTTCAGCTTCGGCAGGCGCTCGAACACCGTGCGCCGACCCTGTGGGTCCTTGCGACTGCACACCTCGCCAGTGGGCTTGTGGTAGATGATGCAGCGCGTCTGTTCCGCCGGTGCGGCCTCCAGTGGCTTGCCATCGATGCTGATGCGGTCGCGGCCGGAAACACGGTCGCCGAGAGAGGCGCGGCGCCCCTCCACCTCAACCCGGCCTTCTTCTATCCAGCGCTCCATCTCGCGGCGCGAGCCCAGCCCCGTACGCGCCAGTACTTTCTGCAGCTTTTCGCCGGCAACGGTACCGGCCGCCTCGGCATGAGGCGTGTCGCCGGGCGCCGATACGCGCCGACGGCTCATTGCGCGCCACCCGGCGCAAGCGGATCGGCTGCCTCTGAACTGTCACTGTCGCCGACATCCGAGCTGTCGTCCTCCGCGCCCACCGCCGCCGACGGCGGCTCTGCGGATGCCGGCTCGGCTGCCTGGTCCGCTGCGTCGTTGGCCGCGGCCAGGGGTTCACTGAAGCCCAGCTCGGCGTTCAGGGTCTCGAGGTCACGGATTTCCGCCAACGCCGGCAACTGGTCGAGGTTCTTCAGGTTGAAATAATCGAGAAACTGCCGCGTGGTGGCATACATGGCGGGGCGACCGGGCACATCGCGGTGCCCGACGACACGAATCCAGTCGCGCTCGTGCAGCGTCTTGATGATGTTCGAACTCACCGCGACGCCGCGGATCTCCTCGATTTCACCCCGCGTGATGGGTTGCCGGTAGGCAATCAACGCCAGGGTCTCCAGCAGCGCGCGCGAATACTTTTGTGGGCGCTCCTGCCACAGCCTCGCCACCCACGGGCTCAGCGACTGTCGCACCTGGAAACGGAAGCCGCTGGCGACCTCACACAGTTCAAAGCCGCGATCCTCGCAGCGCTCGCTGACCACCGCCAGCGCTTCCCGGATTTCGACCGCCGAGGGGCGCTCAGCCTCTTCAAACAGCTCGCCCAGTTGCGCCACCGTGAGTGCACGGCCAGCGGCGAGCAGGGCGCCCTCGATAATCTGGACCAGCATGGATGCCGATTCGGACATTATTCGGACCTCGCCTTGACGTGAATGGGGCCGAAGTTCTCGGTTTGCACAATTTCCACCAGGGCCTCCTTGATCAGTTCCATCACGGCGAGAAAGGTCACCACCACGCCAAGTCGACCCTCGCGGGCAGAGAACAGCGACACGAACGGCACGAACTGGCGCCCCGACAGTTTTTCCAGCACCTCTGACATGCGCTCGCGCGTCGACAGTGCCTCGCGCTGGATATGGTGGCTCTCGAACATGTCGGCGCGCCGCAGCACTTCGCTGAGGGCCAGCAGCAGTTCTCGCATGTCCACGTCCGGGTCGGGGCGCGCACGCTCAAGGTCCGGCGGCTCGGCACTGGCAACCCAGGTATCCCGCTCCAGCCGCGGCATCTCCTCGATATCCTCGGCCGCCTTCTTGAAGCGCTCGTACTCCTGCAGACGGCGAATCAGCTGGGCTCGCGGGTCCTCTTCATCCTCGTCCACATCGACGGCGCGGGGCAACAGCATCCGCGACTTGATTTCCGCCAGCACCGCGGCCATCAACAAATACTCGGCCGCGAGTTCGAACTGCATGGCATCCATGAGTTCAACATAGCGCATGTACTGCTCGGTGATTTCCGAGACATCGATCTCGAGGATATCCAGGTTCTGGCGCCGTATCAGGTAGAGCAGAAGATCCAGCGGCCCTTCGAAGGCCTCGAGGAACACTTCCAATGCCTGGGGCGGGATATACAGGTCCCTGGGCAGCTCGGTCATCGCCTTGCCCAACACCACGGCAAAGGGCATCTCCCCCTGCTGTGGCCTTGCTGGTGAGGGGCTGTCGGTGGCGGGCGCGGCCGGCGTGGAATCGTTCACGAAACATCCTGTGCCTGAGAAGGCTGTGAGTATACCCGATCAGACCTGGAATGGCGTCACATCGCCCTTGCCGGCGCGCAGGATGATCGGCAGGTCGTCGGCCAGATCGACCACAGTAGTCGGCTCCAGCCCACAGTAACCGCCGTCAATCACCAGATCGACCTCGTGCTCCAGCACGTCGCGGATCTCATAGGGATCAATCAGCGGCAGCTCATCGCCGGGCATGATCAGCGTTACACTCATCATCGGCTCTCCAAGATCCGCCAGCAGGGCCATGGCCACCGCGTTGTCCGGGATACGCAGTCCTACGGTCTTGCGTTTGGGGTGCATCAGCCGGCGCGGCACCTCCGATGTCGCACGCAGGATGAAGGTATAGGCGCCTGGGGTGCAGGCTTTCAACAGGCGGTACACCGTATTGTCGACACGCGCGTAATTGGCGATATCCGAGAGATCGCGGCACACCAGGGTAAAGTTGTGCCGATCATCGAGGCGCCTGATGCGCCGGATACGGTCCAGGGCGGCCTTGTCACCGATGTGGCAACCCAGCGCATAGGCCGAGTCCGTGGGGTACACCACAACGCCCCCGCCGCGCACAATGTCCGCCGCCTGGCGAATCAGTCGCGCCTGCGGATTTTCCGGGTGAATCTGAAAAAACTGGCTCACGTAACCTCCACTGACGGACAGTCCTGGGGCGGCAGCCACCGCTGCCAGACACCGCGCAGACCGCCGAGATGCCGCAATTCTACACCCACTTCGGCGCCCCAGGAGGACTCCTGGTGGAAATCGCTGCCGGCGGAGACCTCGAGCCCGGCCTCCAGGGCAAGCAGGCGCAACTGGCGGCTCTGATCCGGGGTCTGGCGACCGTTGAGTATTTCCACCGCCGATCCGCCGGCCGCCACGAAATCCGCCACCAGCCGACGCAGTTTGCTGCGCGTCAATGCGTATTTGAGCGGATGCGCCAGCACCGCGACCCCCCCGGCCTGGACAATCCAGGCGGTGACTTCCGCAAGCTCGGGCCAGAAGGCCTTGACGTCGCCCGGTTTGCCCCTGCCCAGGTAGCGATCAAAGGCCCTGGTGAGGCTATCGACATGCCCGCGGGCCAGCATCCAGGCAGCGAAGTGCGGACGACCCACCTGGCTTGCGCCCGCCTCCTGAAGGGCGCCCTCCAGCGCGCCCGGGAAACCCAGCTTCGCCAGCCGCTCGCCAATCACCCGGGCACGCTCGGTGCGGGCCGCCGCAAGCCGCGCCAGCCCCGCGACGAAAACCGGGTGTTCACAGTCCATGCCAAGCCCCACCACGTGCACCGTGACACCAGACCACACACAGGACAATTCCACACCGGGCACCAGGCGCAACGCGTTCCCCGAGGGGTTATACTGCGCGACCGCCGCCTGGTATCCGGCCACGGTGTCGTGATCGGTTATCGCCAGCAGGCGTATATCCCTGTCACGTGCCCGCTGCAGCAAGGCAGCAGGCGACAGGGCACCGTCAGATGCGGTGGTGTGGGTATGGAAGTCGATCAACACAGACACTACACTCCGGGATCGCAGAAACGGCTGGCGCACAGTGCAGGTAGGCCCTGCCGCCGACAGCGTCCATCCTAACATGTCAGGGCCAGGCTGATTTCATGAGACAACTGCTGGAATTTCTCCCCATCGCGCTGTTCTTCATCGTCTACCAGATGGATGGAGATACCGTCACGCTGTATGGCTGGAGCCACACCATCGACGGCATCTTCACCGCCACTGCGGTGCTGATGGCCGCCACCGTGCTGCAACTGCTGCTGACCTGGGCCATTACCCGACAGCTGGAAAAACGTTTGCTGTGGGTCGGTCTCGCCGTCTGCGGTTTTGGCGCAGCCACGCTGCTGCTGCACAACGAACTGTTCATCATGTGGAAACCGACCATTTTCAACTGGGCACTGGCGCTGGCCTTTGCCGCGTCCCAGTTCATCGGCAAACGCAACCTGATGGAGCGCACGCTGGGCAGCCAGATCCAGCTGCCGCACCGCGTGTGGACCCGGCTCAACCTGCTCTGGGTCGCCCACTTCAGCGTGGTCGGCGCACTGAACCTGGTCGTTGCCTACGGCTACAGCGAGGCCACCTGGGTGAGCTACAAGCTGTACTCCGCGATACTGTTCACAGTGCTGCTCACCGGGCTGACGGCCTGGATGGTGGCACCCCACCTGAAAGACCAGCCGGCTGAAAGCCAGGAGTAAACCACGCCATGCTCTACGCCATTATGTGTGAGGACGTTGACGACAGCCTGCCTCTGCGCCAGGCCGCACGACCGGCCCACCTGTCACGCATCCAGCATCTCGTGGATGAGGGTCGCCTGCTGGCTGCCGGCCCGCACCCGGCACTGGATACCGAGGAACCGGGAGCTGCGGGCTTCACAGGCAGCCTCATCATCGCCGATTTCGACAGCCTGGAAGCGGCACAGGCCTGGGCGGACAGTGACCCCTACATGGCCGCCGGCGTATTCCGCCAGGTGATCGTCAAGCCCTACAAACGCGTGCTGCCCTGAGCCGCGGGCGATGGTAAACTGCGCGATTGACCACCGACTGCAGAGAAGGACCCACGTTTTGCAGCATTTCCTGATTGTTTCCCTGCTCGCGATCCTGGGCAGCGCCGCCGCGCTGGCACAGGATATCCGCTACATCAGCGATACCCAGTACATTCCCGTGCGCAGCGGCGCCGGCAATGAGTTCCGAATTATCCACCGTGGCATTCCGTCCGGCACCCGGCTCACCGTCAGCCGTGAGTCAGAGGACGGCACCTGGGCGGAAATCACCACGGACGGCGGCACCACCGGCTGGGTGCGGTCGCAATACCTGATGAGCACCGTACCGGCCAAGACCCTGGTGGATTCAGCGCGCACGAGGGCGGAGCAGCTGGCAGAGGAAAACGCCAGCCTGACCGCGGAGCTGAACCAGCTGAAGGAGGTTCGCGGGGAGCTGGAGAGCAGCATCGACAGCGCCGACGGTACGCTGCAGGCGGTGACCGAGGAACTCGCGCAGCTGAAGCAGATATCGGGACGCTCGCTGGAACTGGACGCCGAGAACCGGCGCCTGGTGGAAGATGTCGAGAACCTGCGGGCGCAGGCTGACATGCTCGGTGCCGAGAACCAGCGGCTGCAGGAAAACCTGCGCAGCAGCGCCTTTATTGACGGCGCACTGGCTGTGCTGCTGGGGGTGGTCATCACCCTTGTGGTACCGCGTCTGTGGCCCAAACGCCGCCGCAACGATGGCTGGGCCTGAGCGCCCCAATCCCTGAGCCCCCAACGGAGACCACACTGATGAAAGCTGTTTTCAGCCTGTTGATCGCCTTGCTGCTGGCGCTCAACCCCGCCTGGTCACAGGAGCCGGGGCCCAACGCCCCGCTGGTGACGATCAGTACCAGCGAGGGCAACATCACGCTGCGTCTGTTCCCGGACAAGTCACCACTGACCGTAGCCAACTTCCTGTCCTATGTGGACAGCGGGCACTACGACGGCACCATTTTTCATCGCGTCATTCCCAACTTCATGATTCAGGGCGGGGGCTTTCTGCCCGACATGACGGAAAAGGCGACCGGCGAGCCGATTGTCAATGAATCCCGCAACCGGCTGCACAATATCCGCGGGACCATCGCCATGGCACGCACCTCCGACCCGGATTCGGCGACGGCGCAATTCTTCATCAACCAGCGCAGCAACCTGCAGCTGGACTGGTCGCCGGGCCAGGTTGGCTACACGGTATTTGGCGAGGTGATCGAGGGCATGTCGGTGGTGGACTACATTGCCTCCAGCCCGGTGCGCCAGTGGGCGGGTTTCCAGGACGTGCCGGTAGAACCCATTCTGATACACAGCGTCCAGCGCAAGACCAGCGAATGACCGCACTCAGCGTCAACCTGAACAAGATCGCGCTGATCCGCAATTCACGCGATACCCGCAACCCCGATATTCCCCTGCACGCCCAGCTGTGCATTGACGCCGGGGCCGACGGCATTACCGTCCACCCGCGGCCCGACCAGCGCCATATCCGGGTGCAGGATTGCCACGATCTGGCGGCTATGCTCACCGTGGAATTCAACATCGAGGGCAACCCCATGACCGGCCCGCGCAAGAGTGATCGCGCGGGTGTCAGCGACTACCCCGGCTTCATGGCGCTGGTGCGTGAAATTCGCCCGGCTCAGGCGACGCTGGTGCCGGACGGCGACAACCAGCTGACCTCCGATCACGGCTTTGACCTGCAACGGGACGGCGAGCAGATTGCGCCGCTGGTCGCCGAACTCAAGGCACTGGGGATTCGCACCAGCCTGTTTATGGATCCGGATCCGGCCCAGATCCGCCTCGCCGCGCAGGTGGGCGCCGACCGTATTGAGCTGTATACCGAGGCTTATGCGCGGGCCTACGCAGCGGGCGCCGAGGTGGATGCCGTACTGCAGCGCTACATCCGCGCGGCGGAGACGGCGGCCGAGGTGGGCCTGGGCGTGAACGCGGGCCACGATCTCGACCTGCAAAATCTGCCCCTGTTCAGCCGTGTACCGGGCTTGCTCGAGGTGTCGATCGGCCATGCGCTGACTGTCGATGCCCTGCGCCTCGGCCTCGCCACTACCATTGCCGCCTATCAGCGCGCACTGGGCAAGGCGGGCGGCTGAAGATGTGAGCAGCGAAGACGAGCTGCCCCCCTACCTGGTGCCCCACAGCCAGGAGCCGATTCGCATCCTGTATGCCGACGCCGACCTGCTGCTGGTGCGCAAGCCGCACCTGCTCCTCAGCGTGCCGGGGCGGCATCCCCTCAACCGCGACTGCCTGATCAGCCGGCTGCAGCAGGACTACCCCCGAGCCAGCATGGTCCACCGTCTGGACCTCGATACCTCGGGCATCATGGTGGTACCCCTGAACCGCGCCTGCCATGCCCACCTCAGCCGCCAGTTTCAGGAAAGGCTGGTCTACAAGCGCTACGAGGCCGTGGTCTGGGGCGTCGTGGAGCCCGACCGGGGTGAAATCAGCTTGCCTATCGTCAGTGACTGGGAGCGCCGGCCGCTGCAGAAGATCTGCTTCGAGACCGGGCGCGAGGCGGTGACCTGGTTCGAGGTGATGGCGCGCGAAGCAGACCGCACGCGGCTGCAGCTGATGCCCCAAACCGGGCGTTCACACCAGCTGCGCATCCACTGTCGGGAACTCGGCCACCCGATTCTCGGCTGTGACATGTACGCCCACGAGGCGGCACTGGCCATGGCGCCCCGGCTCCTGCTGCACGCCACGGAGCTAGGCTTTACGCACCCGACCACCGGAGACTGGCTACAGGAAGCCTGCCCCGCCGACTTCTAGACTACTCATCAGCCACCAAATGGCTGCACCAGTCCGACCAGCTGCCGGCATACAGCAGCGCGCTTTCATCCCCTGCGCGGGCCAGGGCAAACAGATTGACGCAGGCCGTTACGCCGCTGCCGCAGTACACCACGCGCGGCCTGCCCTCGGGTAGCCCCGCAAAGTGCGCAGACAGGCGGGCATCATCCAGCAGGAAGCCCTGCGCATCGGACACCGCCTGCCAGGGCAGGTTCAGCGCACCGGGGATATGCCCCGCGACCGGATCCAGTGGCTCCTCGAGGCCGGCATAGCGGGCGGGATCCCGGGAGTCCAACAGGGGTGACCCGGCGCTCTGCAGCGACGCGAGCGCGGTGATATCCACCACACCGCGGTAAGGCTCCACGGTCGGCATCGCGCAGGGCTCAGGCTGCGGAATGGCCTGCTCCTCCGCACCACCGGCCGCCAGCCAGCCCGCATAACCCCCATCCAGCAACTCGGGTGGACGGTAACCCAGTGCGCGCAACAGCCACCAGAAGCGGGCCGCAAAGGCGAAACGGGCGTCGTCATAGGCCACCACCCGGGCGCCCGGATGGATCCCCAGCGAGGCGAGCCGGGCTGTCAGCTGCCGGGCATCAGGCAGGGGATGGCGCCCCCCGTGGCGCGCCACGGGGGCCGAGAGGTCCTTTTCGAGGTCGAGGTAATGTGCACCGGGAATATGGCCACGCAAATAGGCCTCGCGACCCGCGTCGGGCTGGCCCAGGACAAACCGGCAATCGACGATGGTGGCGTCCGTCGCCTGCGCCAGTTGCCCGGCACTGATCAGTATTGCGGAAGACTGTCTGCTCATACCCGGAGTGTAGCGCCTGGGTTACCGCTCGCCCAGCGCCGCGCAGGGGTTTTGTCGCTGGTCAAAACAGGGACATGCATGCCAGCGGGGCGCGACTGTACTAGACTGTCGCAAATTCCTCAGAGGCCGCCACACGTGGTCGTACGCAGCTGCGATGGTGACACCATAACCATCATTGCCAAACCCAACCAGTCTGCCACCTGGCGAACCAACAAGCTGGTCATTCTGGCGCTGGCGGTGCCCTCACTGGGTGCCGGTATCGGTTTTGCCCTGGCGGGTGCCTGGGTCATCCTGCCCTTTGCCGGGCTGGAGCTCGCGGCACTCGGCGGCTCCCTGTATTACGTCAACTGGAAACTGCAATACCGCCATGTCATCACCCTTGATGCAACCACGGTGCGTATCGACAAGGGTTTCTATCTGCCGCGCCAGAGCTGGGCGTTTCCACGCCAACGCACCGGGCTCAGCATACAGCCGGAGCGCCACCCCTGGGACGCACCGGCGCTGAGCCTGCAAAGCTCCGGCGAGAGCATCCGGGTGGGCGAGTTTCTCAACCGGGACGACGGACTACTGTTGCAACAGCAGCTGCAGCGGGAATTGCGTACCAGCAGCATCGCCAGACAGGCCAGCCAGGCATTCTAGAGCGCCCACTTTTCGCGCATTTCCCTCTGCAGACCGGCGGGCTATCAGGTATCATCGCGCCTCATTGACAACACCATCCCAACCGGCAGCTGACCCTCTCGCCGGGACCTTCAACGCGCCACGCAGACGGCAGCCACGGGTGACATCATGAGCAACGCGGACAAGAAAACCATCGGCTTCGTCAGCCTGGGCTGCCCCAAGGCCCTGGTGGATTCGGAGCGCATCCTGACGCAGCTCAAGCTGGACGGCTACGACATTGTGCCCAGCTATGAGGATGCGCAGCTGGTGGTGGTAAACACCTGCGGTTTCATTGACAGTGCGAAGCAGGAGTCGCTGGACGCCATCGGCGAAGCCCTGAGCGAAAATGGCAGGGTGATTGTCACCGGCTGCATGGGCAAGGGCGCCGATGCCGACGCCATCCGCGAACTGCACCCCAAAGTCCTCAGCGTAACCGGGCCCGCTGCCTATGAAGAGGTGGTGAGCGCGGTACACCAGTACGTGCCGCACACCCCCGTACACGATCCCTACGTGGATCTGGTTCCGCCACAGGGCATAAAGCTGACACCGCGGCACTACGCCTACCTGAAAATCTCGGAAGGCTGCAACCACCGCTGCAGCTTCTGCATTATCCCGCATATGCGCGGTGATCTGGTGAGTCGGCCCATCGGTGACGTGATGGAAGAAGCCGAGCGGCTGGTGCGCGCCGGTGTGCGCGAGCTGCTGGTGATCTCCCAGGACACCAGCGCCTACGGCGTTGACCTGAAATACCGCACCGGTTTCTGGAATGGGCGGCCGATGAAAACCAGCATGCAGTCGCTGTGTGAGGGGCTGGCCGAGTTCGGCATCTGGGTGCGACTGCATTACGTGTACCCCTACCCACATGTGGACCACGTACTCCCGCTGATGGCCGAAGGCAGGATCCTCCCGTACCTCGATATCCCCTTTCAACACGGCAGTCCCAGCGTGCTGAAACGCATGAAACGCCCCGCCGCCGCAGAGAAGTCGCTGGAGCGCATTCATCGCTGGCGCGAGGTCTGCCCCGACATCACCCTGCGCAGTACCTTTATCGTGGGATTCCCGGGCGAAACCGACGCCGATTTCGAAACGCTGCTGGACTTCCTGCGCGAAGCACAGCTGGACCGGGTCGGCTGTTTCCAGTACTCACCGGTGGCGGGCGCACCCGCCAACGACCTGCCCGACCAGGTGCCCGATATCGTCAAGCAGGAGCGCTGGGACCGTTTCATGGCACTGCAGCAGGAGATCAGCGCCGCCAAGTTGCAGGCTAAGGTGGGACGGCGGATTGAGATTCTCATAGATGAAGTGGACGACCAGGGCGCTATCGGCCGCTCCAGCGCGGATGCCCCGGAGATCGATGGCAAGGTCTACCTCGACGGCGTTACCGATCTGCAGCCCGGCGACTTTGTGGAGGCCGAGGTCACCGCCGCCGACGACTACGACCTGTGGGCAGGCTAGTCACCCGGTGAACCTGCTGCTTTTCAAGGCCGGAGAATGCACCGCCGACGGCCAGCTGCGCGTGACCGGCCGTCGCGCGCAGCACCTGCGGCAGGTTTTGCAGGCCAAACCCGGCGATACCCTGCAGGTGGGGCAGATCGATGGCCGGGTCGGCACCGCCGAACTGATGGCCATCGACCCGCACAGCGCCACCCTGCAGGTGAGCCTGACCCATACGGCGCCAGCGAAACTGCCCGTGACCCTGGTACTGGCGTTGCCGCGGCCGAAGATGCTGCGACGCATCCTGCGTACGGCAGCCGAATTCGGCGCGCGCGAAATACACCTGATAAACAGCTACCGTGTAGAAAAAAGCTATTGGCAAACGCCGGTACTCGGGGCCGCCGTCATCGAGGATTACCTGCTACAGGGGCTGGAGCAGGCGCGCGACACCGTCATTCCCCCGGTGCTACTACACCGCCGCTTCAAACCTTTCGTCGAGGACCGGCTGCCGGACATCATCGCCGGGCGCTGTGCCCTGCTGGCGCATCCCGGCATTGCGCCACTGGCACCCGCGGAACTACAGGACGACACGGTGCTGGTGGTGGGTCCGGAGGGCGGCTTCATACCCTACGAGGCAGAGAAACTGCTGGCGGCGGGCTGTCGCCAGGTCTCGCTGGGCGACCGCATTCTCCGGGTGGAAAATGCGGTCGCTGCGCTACTGGCGAGAGGGCTGCAGGTGCAGGCCTAGAAGCGGTACTGAATTTCGGCCCCGTACATACGCGGCGGCGCCACGGCAACCCCCCCTGTGCCCGAAGACTCAACCAGCGCGATACCGCCGTTGATGTAGTCCTCGTCGGTGAGGTTGGTACCATACAGCGAAGCGCTCCAGCGCTCATCGGTGGAGGTCCATCCCAGACGTGCGCTCAGCTCGAACTGTTCATCTTCGAACCACAGACCCGTCGTGCAACTCAACGCATCAAAGCAGAACTCCATATCGAACTTCCAACTGGCCTGGATGCGCGGCAGGAAGGTCCCCCAGGCGGTGTCCAGCGCGTACTGGGCAGAGAGCAGGTAGCTCTGCTCAGGCAGGCGGGGCAGATTCTCGCTGGAGCGGTCGTTGGGGCAGGAATCGACCTGGATAAGGCTCAGGTCGGCGCGCACGCAGCCCGCCGCCGGCGGCACACTGGTGTCGGCAATCCTGATCTGCTCGTCCATGAACTCCTTGATCTCACCGTCGGTAAAGGTGGCGTTGAAACCGATGATCAGGTTATCCGTCGCCAGCCAGGTGGTCTCCAGTTCGAAGCCCTTGATGGTCGACTTGGCCGCATTGATGGTGGCTGGCGAGGGCGAATTCACCTCCGGGTTGATCACCAGCGTTGTCAACTGACGGTTGGTGTAGTCGCTGTAGAAAAACGCGCCATTCAGCCGCAGCCGGCGATCCAGTAAATCCAGCTTGAAGCCCAGCTCGATATTCTCCACTTCCTCGGGCTCAAAGGGCTCCAGCTCTCCCGTGGGCGACTCCGAGAGACCGCCAGACAGGAAGCCCTCGCTGTAGGTGAGATACAGGCTGCCCTGGTCCAGCCAGTCGCTGTCGCCAATCAGGTACTGGATACTGGCCATGGGTGTCACGTCACTGTTGGAAACCTTGCGCTGGCGCACCTCGCTTTCCTCCAGCACGAAGGCCGGGTTGTACTCAAAGCCCGGGCGCTGCACGACGAACAGGCCGCCGCCCACGGGGATGGCCGGGCCGCCATTGGCATCCAGCGTGCTGGCATCAATACTGTAGTCCTGCACCCGCAGGTCGCGGCTTTCGTCCGTATAGCGCAGGCCGAGGGTGGTACGCCACTGCGGGGTGAACTCCCACTCCACCTGCGCGTAGGCCGCAATGGCATCGTTCTTCGCAGTCAGGCTGCTGGGCGAGATGTTAAGGAAAAACAGGTTGGCGATGGCCGGGGCGAAGGGCCCGAGGAAACTGATACTCTGGCGGCCGCCACTCTCCTCTTCAAACCAGAACAGGCCGCTGACGTACTGCATGCGGTCGTCAAAGGCACTGCCAATGAGCTGAAACTCCTGGCTGTACTGGTCACTTTCACCGGCACCGCCCTGCGGGTGCACGGTGTTGGTGCGGTGCAGGAACGGGATACCGGTGTGGTCCAGTTCGTCGTTTTGTGAGGCTTCGGTGTAGCGATAGGCGCTGATACTTTTGAATGACAGGTCCGGGTTGATGGCCCATTCGGCCACCAGTGAAGCTCCGCGATTTTCCGCCTTGTAATCGCCCCCGAGGTCCGATATCACCGTGCGCGGGTCGCCGCCGCCGGCCTGCGCCGCTTCCTCACAGAAATCGGCCAGGGTGCGGCCCGTGGCGGGGCCGATGGCTATCGCATTGAACAGCGCTGCCTGCCAGCCATTGGCGCCCTCAACATTGACGCACTTCTGGGGACGCATCTTCTGGTCGGTATCCGCCCAGTTCAGGTTCAGGTCCAGCGTCAGGTCCTCGCTCGCCGCCCAACGCGTCTGCCAGATCAGGCTCTGCC
>TARA_R100000687_G_scaffold73060_1_pt1 | contig 38385 bp, 31 predicted proteins | sample TARA_R100000687 | Tara Oceans TARA_R100000687 (sample SAMEA2622685) | marine metagenome | biome: marine biome (ENVO:00000447); feature: mesopelagic zone (ENVO:00000213); material: "saline water (ENVO:00002010), including plankton (ENVO:xxxxxxxx)" | depth 600 m
TCTAACCAATTGAATTTATTCAAAAATTAACCGGACACTAGTGAGTACGGATGATTATTAAATAGAGACAAGGAAGTTTTTTACCGCATTTCTGCATGTCACACCTGTCATTCTGTCATCCAGGAAACCAGGTGTACGAAGTTATGATTGAAAACACAGGATGAAAATATACAGAACAAAGCCGTAATTCTGTCACGGCCTAGCGCCGTGACAGAATGACAAGTGGACATTCACTTACGCTGCTTCACCTCCTTGCTCTGGCCCTCTCTCATTAGCCGCATACACAACGCTCTCACTTTGCATGTCCGGTTGGGGCATATTCGCATTTATTATTGTCACAGTGCGCTCTGTTGCAGACCGCCCCCCACGGATAACAGAGATTCCGAGAGCACGAAGATTCGTCTCAATCCGGTTCAGAGCACGACCAAGTGATATCGCGTTTCTCGGCCAATGTGGACCACTCCTCATCCCACGATCCGTTCCGGCGATTAGGCAGGCTAATAGCCGTGAGATTGATCCTTCCCAGCGAGGCTTACCTTCCATGTACCGGATGATCGCGGCAGCCAGTGGATCGGATCCCATACCGGCTTCCATGACTTCTAGCTGGTTACGTTCGTACACGCGCTGGAATGTACCGGACTCCCACCCCATTGCAGACTCACCGGCAGTGACCCACTGAATCATATCGAACATCCGGGCTCCAGACCGGATATCTGTGGAATCATAGTTCCGCAAAATATCGCTCAGAATGTTCACAACAGCACTGAACATGCGAGGACCTACCTCTGACAACCGCCGTTTGAACTCTCGCTTCGATATACGATTGCTCTCATTTACCGGTTCCAGCCTGAGCCCAATCGTCCGGCTTCCGAGGTCAGACTGCGTTACCACGTCGTCGATACCGTTCATCAGGATCATACGACTTACATTGATCACACTCTCGCCATCGTCGGTGTACAGCTGCCTCCGCCGTAGCCCCACTCCAGTCGCCATCTGTGCAAACAGGTCGCTATGTTTCTTGTTAAAGGTATACTCCGATAAGTTATCGAAAGACAACACTCTGTTAGAACGTGCCTGGATCAACAAGTCTGGAGCATTTGCTGGTAGTGCAGTGTGTGGCGTCGTGTTTGGATCGACCACAGACTTTATCGCCTCACACAGCGAGCCCTTGGCGGAGCCATGTTCACCCTGAACAAACATTACCGGGTATGGACCCTCTGGATGAAAACCCATGAGAATAACTCCCATGACCAGTATGAACTGCTCATCCGATACATTCAGGATGGCCTTAAAGTCATTCATCGCAGCGAAGATCTCACCGGGGGTCATCAGCTCGGGTTGCGGCAACGGAAGTTGCCCGTGCCGTCGAAGAAAGTAACCCTCAGACTGGCAAACCTGGAAGCCTTCCGTACTGACCTGGACTACCCTATACGAGGGGTCGCATAGGTCAATTTCCAGCAGATCTGTATCCCCTACTATTCTCACATCAGGGTCAATCATCTCACCTTCAAAAATCGCTCGGCCATCAAGGTACGCTAGCGTATCTTTGATGAGCTTGGCATCCGGACTGTTACTGTTATTTCGGATATAGTGATAGTTGAAAAAGCGTTTGAATTCCTCGCCACGCAATTTGAATAGCATTTTCTTTCCATCCACGGTGACGCGGATGTATGGCTCACGCATTTCGTCGTGTGCCAGCTCGTAGTGCATCTGCTCTAGTAGATGCAAGGAACTTTGTATTTCCATTTTCAGTACCATTTTCGAAGTTGCGGCCCGGATAAACCGGACCGAAACTTCTCTTACCTTCTATTTAGTTGTTGTCACTTATTTCCGACGCGGCATTAATTTCTAATGCCTCGTTAGCACGTTCGAGGTCTGATATACGCTGCTGAAGCTCACTTACGTAACGCTGTACAGCTCCATAGCAGTTGTCGAATATCCAGTCACTTTTTGAGCGAGTAAAACCGGTTCTCTCCATGAACCCGTCTATCGTCTCCAAATCCATCACTACATATTGAAATAAGCGAATCGTCTCGACATTTTGTAAACTACGGTGATCATTGTTTCTCATGTTACACACCCCCCTTGCACAGAGAGTTACGCCATTCCAGGAACACCTCTTCTGGCCATGCAATGCTGTTTGCTCCAATCTTTATCGGACGGGGAAGCCACCCAGATGATATCCAACGATAAATCGTTGAGCGACTTTTACCACCCAACATCGCCTGCACCTCCTTCATTGATAAGAGGTCAGGATATTTTTTGCCACTTGATGCAGCACTAGTTACTCGGGACATTTTTGTCTCCTTCTAAAAAGTAAAGTTTTTACAGTGCCATTAGCACACCGCTAACTAATACCTACCTGCAGATAGGTTAACGGGGTGAGGTGATCGGCCTCGTTGATCCCTGTTGATGGAAACTGTATCCCCATGGTCGGGGCCTTAGAAAGGAGACGGTCTGGAATCTACCCAGCCAAATGAAGCGAAAGGAGAGTCTGAGATTTTTCCCCGCCCAAACACTGCCAACTCGGTGTTTGGGCAGAAAAATTTGAATCGAAAATTGCTAGCGTACCTTGTTGCGCTTTAGTCGATCACGATGGTTTTCCAAGATTGCGCCCTCCCAGGCGCGATAACGTTCAATTCCTAGTTCTTCTTTACGCTGCCAATCACTACCACCAGCATTCAGCTCCGGGTACAGTACCGCTTTAAGATGCCCCTTGTCGGCCATGTAATCGGTCGCAGCGGAGATGTAGCTATCAACTGTTGTTTTCTTAATTTTCCCGGTAGCTAATGCGGCCACAGCATGAATAAGCGAGGCTGGTGTTTTTCGGTTTACAATTTTAAAAAAAATCACCATTCGCATTACGACCAACCTCAAGGCATGGTCAGGTTGATTCCTGTTACCCGGTAAGTTGTATCTAATGTAGCCCAACGTACCATCACTTCGTTTTCGTTCTGAATTTTCTCGCACAAGCTTAGCAAGCAGGATACTTAGTCGATCTGCATCCTCATGCGTAGCCATCTGGCCTCCGCGAGCGAGGAAATCTTGGAGATACTTAGCTGCCTCAATCGCCGACTTCATATCCGAATCAGGTAGAGTTAATGACCGATGGCTCAACAGGCTATAAGACAAATAGTCGCTAAGTACCAGTGCTACTAAGCCATAGATCCTTAACTCGAATAACTCGTAATCTGAATTTTGTTCATCGTAGCCGTGGAGTCCTAGGTATTGCCTAACTCCTTTTCGAACTGAGCTATTCGAAATTTCTGTATAGACATTACTCTCCTGCAATTTCGAAATAGAAGCCCTCACATCTTTTGGAGGTACAGTCTCCTCGCGTGACAAACCAAGGGGATAATCCACGCGAACATTCTGCAATCTATCCATTACTTCCTCTGACGGCATAACGTACTGAATAAACCAGAATGTTGCTTCATATTGATCTACATACAGCAATTCCGATGTTTCGCTGAAGAATTCAAAGAAACACTTAATTCTTTCTTCTAGTAACTTTCTCGTCTCATCATCCATTCAGTCACCTGCCTTGCCAACTTGCCCGTCCGTCTTGAGAGCATCTAAGTAGTCAGCCCAGCCTTGCATCATTTCTGCTCTACCAGGCAGGTGGGACGTTCGATTGTACGCCCGACCATTTGCATCTCTAACCTGGTGCGCCAACTGGTGCTCAATCCAATCTACCCGATAGTTGAGCACCTCGTCCAAGATAGTCCTGGCCATGGCCCGGAAACCATGTGGGGTCATTTCTTCATTGGTGTAACCGAGCGTCCTCAATGCGACACGAACTGCATTTTCAGAAAGGCATCTGCTGGCGCCTCTAGCGGAGGGGAATACAAACCTGCCTCTCCCAGTCAATCGCTGCAGCTCCTCTAATAGCGCCAAAGCCTGTTTGGAGAGCGGTACAATGTGAGGTTGACCCATCTTCATCTTGTGCGCGGGGATTTCCCACTGCTTATCTTCCCAGTTGATCTCCTCCCACTCCATGGCCCGGATTTCACCGGGGCGTTGAAATAACATCGGCGACAATTTCAGAGCGGTTTTAACTACTGGCGTTCCCTCAAAACTATCAATGGCAACCAATAGTTTACCGACTTCAGTCGGCTCGATTATCGCAGCATGATGCTTCTTGCGCCGGGGCTTCAGCACACCCTTCAAATCTGCACCGGGGTCACGTTCTGCCCTACCACTTGCAACCGCGTACCGGAATACCTGTCCAGCGGTCTGCTTGGCCCTGTGGGCTATGTCATTGGCTCCTCGCGACTCAATTCGACGCAGGGCGGCCAGTAGTTCAGGAGCGGTTATCGAGGCGATAGGCCGATTGCCGATAACGGGGTAAAGGTCCTTCTCAAGAATACGGCCAGTACGCTCACGGTAACTCTTGGACTTATCGGGCATGATCTGGCCAAACCACTCGCGAGCTACCGCTTCGAAGCTTTCAGCACTCGCAAGGTGGCGAGTCAGCTTTTCTACCTTACGGACCTCACCAGGGTCGATACCCTTGTTCAGTTTGCCTCTAGCCTCTTGATGGGCCTGCCGGGCTACCTTCAGCGTCACCTCCGGGTAGACCCCTAGAGCCAGCGTCTTGCGCTTGCCTGCAAAGCGGTAGTCGTACCTCCAGTATCGGGCTCCGGGTGGAGTCACCAGTAGGTACATGCCTCCCCCGTCAGGGAGCTTGTAAGCCTTCGCCTTGGGTTTGGCCTGTTTTACCTGTGTGGCGGTCAGATTGGTCATATCTACCTCCCTGGCGGCATGCCGAAAATGACGGTATCAGGATTTCACCCGCCAGAGATACCGTCGCCTGTACCGCCAGATTGTCGGTATACGATGGGACACCTTGGGGCAAATATGTGCAGAGTATAAACAAAAAAGCCCTGAAATTCAGGGCTTTAGGGTCATCATGGGACATGATGAGAGGGGTATATGGTCGGTGTGAGAGGATTCGAACCTCCGACCCCTTCCTCCCGAAGGAAGTGCGCTACCAGGCTGCGCTACACACCGATTTTTTGAGGAGCGCAAATATACCAGAGGCTCGAGCGGGAACCAAGAGCCTCTGGAATGGGTTGGGGCCCCGTTGGAACGTCAGTAGATCCCCGCCCACTTGGCGATAAGCTGGCTCATGAGGCTGAAGCCGATCACCACCACCATGAGCAACACCAGCAACCGCAGAGGTTTGAACGGTTTACGCTCGACTGAGTTGACGCCGCTGGTGATAAACGCATCCACCTTGGCCTGGTCTTCTGGGTACAGGCGGGGCTGGCCATCTGCTTGTTCGTTTTGATCCGACATCACATCCTCCCGGGAACTGCAGCCTTATTTTCCCCGCTGGCCACCGAAAAGTCACCTGCCTGCCGTAGTCTCGCCCAGCTTCGAGCAAGCGGCGGGCAGCGGGCCGCCGAGGTCGATCAGCCTGCGACGTCGAACAGGGCTTCCGGCATATCCATCAGGTTTTCCGCACCGGAAAGCAGCGCCTGCTTGTGGGCCAGGGTGCGCGGCAGCAGGCGGTCGAAATAGAACCGCGCGGTCAGCACCTTGGCTTCGTAGAAGGCGGTATCGCCCTCGGCCGCCGCGATCTTGTGACGTGCCAGCACCGCCATGCGCGCCCAGAAATAGGCGAGTGTGACGTAGCCGCTGTACATCAGGTAATCGACGGCAGCTGCGCCCGCTTCGTCGGGGTTCTGCATCGCCTTCTCGCCAATTTTCAGCGAGAGTTCCAGCCAGTCGTCCTTGTAGCACTTGAGCGTGTTGATGAACGGCGCATCGGCCTCGTCAGTATTGGCGTCGCAGAAGGCACCCATCATTTCGGTGAAGCCCATCAGCAACTTGCCGCCGGAGCCCAGCACCTTGCGACCAATCAGGTCCAGTGCCTGGATGCCGGTCGTGCCCTCGTAGAGCATGGCGATGCGTGCGTCGCGCACGATCTGCTCCATGCCCCATTCCTTGATGAACCCGTGACCACCGTAGACCTGTACGCCCAGGTTGGCCGCTTCGAAGCCGGTTTCGGTCACGAAGGCCTTGGCAATGGGAGTGAGCAGCGCCAGCAGGTCATCCGCGGCTTTCGCTTCCTCCTCGGTGCCGCGATGCACGATATCCCCCTGCTGTGACAGGAAGTACAGCAGCGCGCGGCTGCCCTCTACAAATGCTTTCTGTGTCAGCAGCATGCGGCGCACATCGGGGTGCACGATAATCGGGTCCGCCGGCCCGTTCGGGTTCTTGGGGCCCGTGAGGCTGCGCATCGCCAGGCGATCGCGGGCATAGGCCAGGGCGCCCTGGTAGGACAGCTCACCGTGGGCAAGCCCCTGGATGGCAGTACCGATACGCGCGGTATTCATGAAGGTAAACATGGCGTTCAGGCCGCGGTTGGGTGGCCCGATCAGGTAGCCGGTGGCGCCGTCGAAATTGAGCACACAGGTCGCCGAAGCCTTGATCCCCATTTTCTTCTCGATGGAAGCACAGTGCACGCCGTTGCGCTCACCCAGGCTGCCGTCATCGTTCACATTGAACTTGGGCACAATGAACAGCGAGATGCCCTTGGTGCCTTCGGGTGCATCCGGCAGGCGCGCCAGCACGATATGGACGATATTCTCGGCCATGTCGTGTTCGCCGGCGCTGATAAATATCTTGGTGCCGGAGATGGCATAACTGCCGTCGGCGCGCGGTTCCGCCTTGGTGCGCAGCAGGCCCAGATCGCTGCCGCAGTGGGCCTCGGTCAGGCACATGGTACCGGTCCAGCCACCTTCCACCAGGCGCGTCAGGTATTTCTGCTTCTGCGCTTCATTGCCGTGCGCTTCGATGGTCTTGATTGCGCCATGGCTAAGCCCGGGGTACATCAGCCAGGACCAGTTGGCGGTACCTGCCAGTTCGTTGGCGATGATACCCAGCAGGTCGGGCATGCCCTGCCCACCGTAGGCGGTATCGGCAGCGAGTGCTGGCCAGCCGTTGGCCACGAACTGCTGGTAGGCCTCTGGAAAACCCTTGGGCGTGGTGACAACACCATCCTTCCAGGTGCAACCCTCGTCATCGCCCGGCTCGTTGAGCGGCGACAGGACGTTCTCGGCAAACTTGGCGCCCTCTTCAACGATGGCGTCCATCAGTTCCTGGGTCGCCTCTTCATAGCCCGGCAGGCGCTGATAAAGGGCCTCGGACTCCAGTAACTCATTCATCACAAACCGGATATCACGGAGCGGTGCTTTGTACTGCGGCATGCTGTTACCTCGCAATGCAGTTGAACCTATGTTTTCATCGCTCACATTCTGCGCGAATTACAACCGAAGTCAAATAACTTTTGCGAAAGTTGCTGGGTACCGCACAGGCGCCGAGTGGAGTGGCAGAGCGGAAGAGTGTCCTGGCTGCGCCCTGAAATATCTACAAAAGTGCTTTTATATCAAGGTGTTGTGCAACCTTTTCTGGGGTAAAAGGCGCCACGTGAGGCAGTTCACCCAGCAGCGGGGCAGGCAAAAGCTGACGCAAAGTGTCCACATTTTCTTCATGGCAGGCCATGCGTTCACCCACCTGGTTGGCCACCCAGCCGGCCAGCTGCAGGCCATCGGCACGGATGGCCTCGGCGGTAAGCAGGGCGTGATTGATACAGCCCAGCCGCATACCCACCACCAGAATAACGTCGCTGCCGAGCGCGATCGCGAGGTCCGCCAGGGTCTCCCGAGGACCCAGCGGTACGCGCCAGCCGCCCGCCCCTTCGACCAGCACAAGGTCAGCGCCGCAGGCGAACACGCCGCGGCACAGGCCGGCCAGCCGCTCCACCTGCAGGCGCTTGCCCGCCTGCGCTGCGGCAATGTGCGGGGCGATCGCCGGTTGCAGGGCCACCGGGTTGATCTGCTCGTAGGGCAAGGGCATGTTCATCGCCGCCTGCAGAGCCAGTGCGTCCTCGTTGCGACCCTGTGCATCACAGCCGGCCGCCACCGGTTTGATCGCTGCCGTGCGCAGCCCCAGCGCACCCGCGGCGTGTAGCAACGCGCAGCTGACGGCGGTCTTACCCACTTCGGTATCGGTACCGGTGACAAAATACCTGCGGCTCATAATTTCTCCAGATGCCCGTAAATGACGTCGTAGGTGGCTGGCAACCCGGCGGGTTCGCGCCATGCCTCGTAGGCCTGCACCATGGCAGCAAGGCGCTGGCGTCCGGTCAGTCCGGCGGGGCGCTTGCTGTTCATGTTGTGTGCGCCCAGCGTTTTCAGTTCGTGCAGGAGTTCGGTCGCCTTGTTGTAGCGCAGCACAATACGCTCACTGCGCAGGGTGAGTCGTACCCCCGCTGTGATGTCCGCCGCTGCCTGCAGGGTTTCGGGCGGCAGGAAATCATTCACGTGCTGGCTGCCATCCGCTGCCGCCCAGGAATCGCGCAGCTCCTGCAGGGTTGCCGGGCCCAGAGAGCTGAAGAAGCAGCGACCACCCGGCGCCAGCACCCGGCCCAGTTCGGCAAACAGCAGATCGGGGCGGTAGCACCACTGAAAGGCGAGGCTACTGAAGATGACGTCCACCGAACCGCTGGCAAGGGGCAGCGCCTCGGCGTCACCGGCCACCCAGGCGGCGTGCTCTGTGTGCCGTTCACGCGCCCAGGAGAGCATGCCCTGCGCAAGATCCAGCCCGACATAGGCGGCCCCGGGATAGCGCTCCAGCAACGCCGGATGAAAATACCCCGTGCCACAGCCGAGGTCCAGCAGGGTTATCGAGCTCTTGCTTTCATTGACTAGTGAGGTGAGCAAACGCTTACCAACGTCGCGCTGTAACGCCGCCACGCTGTCATAGCGAGGCGCCGCGCGGCTGAAGGAGAGGGCAATCGCCTGCTTGCTCACCGGTGCCGCGGGAGCGGCCTCTGCCGCTTCACACACCGCCGCTGTGTCCACGGCAAAGCGGTACAGCGCCTCAGCCAGAGCCCCCGGTGCGGCGCAGGGCAGCGCGTGACCGGTACCCGGTATGACCGTCACGGAGGCCTCGGCGACGCCCGCCAGCCACCCGCACAGGGCTTCATGAGCAGCGCCCGGCACCAGTGCGTCGGCCTCCGCCAGCAGGTGCTGTTGCGGGCAGGCCAACGCCGGAAGCAGGCTGCGCGTGTCCAGTTCCGCCAGCCATTGCAGGCCGGCGGCGAGGGCGACGGCGTCCCAGCCCCGACTATGCGCCACCAGCTGCCGCGCCAGGGCGCGCTCAGCAGCGCAGCCGCGGGACTGCAGGGCGGAAAAGCGGCGCAGTGTACCGTCAGCATCCGCCGCCAGACCTGCCTGGAAACCGGCCAGCTGCGCCGCTGCCACACCGGGCCAGCTCCCCTCGGCGAGAAAGCGGGGGTTACTGGCCACAGTGACCAGCCCGGCGACGCGCTGCGGCGCTCGCGACGCCACGGCAGTGGCCAGCTGCCCGCCGAGGGACCAGCCGACATACACAGCGCTGGCCGGCGACACCGTCAACACCTCCGCCACAACATCCGCCAGATCGGCGCCGGGCCGCCAGTCAATCAGGGTAACGTTGGCCCAGCGTCGCAGCGCGGCCAGCAGCGGCCGCCAGCACTCGCTGCTGCCGGCCCAGCCGTGCAGCAGCACCAGGTCTGCTCTGGCCTGTTGCGCGGCGGGCAGGTATTCGGCTCTGGCCAACAGCTCAGGCATCGGGCCAGCACTCCGCCAGCGCCGCCAGCAATGTGGCCACCTGCTGCGGCGTATGCGCTGCGCTCAGGGTGATGCGCAGCCGGGAGGTTCCCGCCGGCACGGTTGGCGGACGAATGGCGCTGATCAACAGGCCGCGCTCACGCAACCGCTCGCTGAGGCGCACGGCGCGCCCGGCATCGCCCACCAGCAAGGGCTGAATGGCACTGTCGGAGTCCAGCAGGGGCAGATCGCACTGCCGGGCACCGCGCCGAAACCGGGCGATGTGCTCAGCGAGCTGCTCGCGCCGCCAGGACTCCTCATGCAGCAGTCGCAGCGCGGTGAGGCTGGCCGCCGCCAGCGCCGGGGGCATGGCGGTGGTATAGATATAGTTGCGCGTGGACTGGATCAGCGCTTCGATCAGCAGTTCGCTGCCCGCCACAAAGGCGCCGGAGGTACCCAGGGCCTTGCCGAGGGTCGCCATCAGCACCGGCACTTCCGCCTCGCCCAGCCCGGCTGCCTGCACGCTGCCGGCACCTGCCTCCCCGTGCACACCGAAGCCGTGGGCATCATCCACCATCAACCAGGCGTCGCGACTGGCGCAGGTGGCGGACAGCTCGGCCAGCGGCGCCGTGTCGCCGTCCATGCTGAACACGCCGTCGACAGCGACCAGCGTGGGCCCGGCAGCAGCGTCGAGTTTACGCGCCAGGTCGGCACAGTCGTTGTGGGCAAAGCGGCGCAGCCGCGCGCCACTGTGCAGGCCACCGTCAAGCAGCGAAGCGTGGTTGAGACGATCCTGCAAGACGGTGTCGCCGGGCCGCAGCAGGGCCTGCAGAATACCGGTGTTGGCGGCGTAACCACTGGAAAACAACAGTGCCCGGGGTCTGCCGGTGAAGGCAGCGAGCGCCTCCTCCAGTTCGCGGTGCGCGGCACTGTGGCCGCACACAAGATGGGATGCGCCGCTGCCCACGCCCCAGCGCGTCGCGGCATCGCGCAGGCTCGCGATGACCTTGGGGTGTGCGGCAAGGCCGAGGTAGTCGTTGCTGCAGAAATTCAGGTAGTCGCGGCCCGCCAGCCGCACCACCGGGCCCTGGGCGGACTCCAGGGTCAGGCACTGGCGATACAGACCGGCGGCACGGCGCTCTTCCAGCACCGCCCGGAGACGCTGCGGGAAGGCCTCCTTCATGGCGCTGGCGGCTAGTGCGCCGCCGCTGCGTCGTAGAACTGCGGGGTGGGCACCTGCGGAGCGCTCGCCACCTCACGCTGCTCCGGACGGATACCCAGACGCTGGAACAGGGCCATGTCGGCATTGGCCTGCGGGTTGGGCGTGGTGAGCAGTTTCTCGCCGTAGAAGATGGAGTTGGCGCCGGCGAAGTACGCCAGCGCATGCATCTCTTCACTCATGGATTCACGCCCGGCAGACAGGCGCACATGGGAGGCGGGCATCAGGATGCGCGCCACAGCGATGGTGCGGATAAAGTCGAAAGGATCCAGGTCGGCCTCATCGGCCAGCGGCGTACCCTCGACCCGCACCAGCATGTTGATGGGCACACTTTCGGGGTGCTCGGGCAGATTGGCCAACTGCTGCAGCAGCCCGGCGCGGTCGCGCTGGGACTCGCCCATGCCGACAATGCCGCCGCTGCACACTTTCATCCCGGCCTCGCGCACATGGGAGAGTGTGTCCAGCCGGTCCTTGTAGGTACGCGTGGTGATGATCTCACCGTAGTATTCGGGCGAGGTGTCGAGGTTGTGGTTATAGTAGTCGAGCCCGGCCTCGGCCAGCTCCTTTGCCTGCGCCTCGGTCAGCATGCCGAGGGTCATGCAGCTTTCCAGGCCCAGCTCGCGCACGCCCTTGACCATGGCCACCACGTAGGGCATGTCGCGGGCCTTGGGTGAACGCCAGGCCGCCCCCATGCAGAAGCGGGTAGCGCCGCTGGCCTTGGCCGCCTGTGCCTGCGCCAGTACCTTTTCCACTTCCATCAGCTTTTCCGCTTCCAGCCCCGTGTCATAGCGATTGCTTTGCGGACAGTACGCGCAGTCTTCCGGACAGGCGCCGGTTTTGATGGAAAGCAGTGTGCTGACCTGCACCTCGTTTGGGTCAAAATAGGCGCGGTGCACACTGTGCGCCCTGAACAGCAGGTCGTTGAAGGGCAGCGCCAGCAGGGCTTCGATTTCGCCGCGGCTCCAGTCGTGGCGGAGCGAGGCAGGCGCGGAGGCGGGAGCATTCATGACAGGTATCCAGAGAGACAGTAGGCAAGCCAACATGATAAGCCGCACCCCGCCGCTGTCAACCTGTGGCGCACACCTTGGTTAACAGGTGGGCGCGCCTGCTCGCGGATACCCTCTTCCCACAGCAGTGCCTGCTGTGTCGGCTGCCCAGCGCCAGCCACCTGCCGCTGTGCGGCTGTTGCGCGGCACAGCTGGTACCCAATCACCCCTGCTGCCCGTGTTGCGCCCTGCCGCTGGCTACCCCCGGCGGCGGCCTGTGCAGTGCCTGCACGCAGCGCCCGCCGGCGCTGGACAGGGTGCTCGCGCCCTATGTGTACGAGCCCTGCCTGGGCTACCTCATCGGGCAATGGAAATTCCAGCGCCAGCGACATCTGAGCGGCCTGCTCGCAGAACTCTGGCTTGCCGCAGTAGACCCACCGCAAGACCGCGACCTCCTGCTGCCCGTGCCCATGCACTGGCGGCGCCTGCTGCAGCGGGGTTTCAACCAGGCAACGTTGCTGGCCAGGGCGCTGCAGCACTGCGACTCCGCCCTGCAGCGGCTGCCAGTGGCGGAGCGCACGCTGCGCCGCCCGCGCGCGGTCCCTGCACAGTCGACCCTCACGGCACAGCAGCGCCTGCACAACCTGCGCGATGCGTTTAGCCTGCGCGCTCCGGTGCAGGGACGCCGCATCGCACTGGTCGACGACGTCATGACCACCGGCGCCACCGCCGAGACCATCGCCCGCCTGCTCAAGGACGCGGGCGCCGACGATGTGCAGCTCTGGTGCATCGCCCGGACTCCACCACCGGCGACCTGATACACTGCTCCCCTGGCACCGCCCGTCGCGGTCGCTGCCTGGAGTGCGTCTATGAGCCAAGCCCAACATCCCTATGATCGCCTGTCGCCGGACTGTGTCATCGACGCGGTCGAGTCCGCAGGCTACCTCTGCGATGCGCGACTGCTGGCCCTGAACAGCTACGAAAACCGCGTTTACCAGGTCGGCATTGAGGATGGGCAGCCGCTGGTCGCCAAATTCTATCGCCCGGGGCGCTGGGACGACGCGCAGATTCTGGAGGAGCATGCCTTCAGTCTGGAACTGCAGGACGCCGAGATCTCGGTGGTGGCCCCACTGGTCGACGCATCCGGCAACAGCCTGCACCGTCATGACGGCTTTCGTTTCGCCCTGTTCCCGCGCCGCGGCGGCTACCCGCCAGAGCTCGACAATATGGACAGCCTGCTGGTACTGGGGCGCACGCTGGGGCGCATCCACGCGGTGGGCGCCAGTGCGCGCTTCCGGCACCGGCCCACCCTCAGCATTGACGGCATGCTCACGCACAACCGTGACTATCTGCTGGAACACTTCATTCCCCGCGATCTGCAGCCCGCCTACGACAGCCTCACCCGGGATCTGCTGGCGGCCGTGACTCAGCTCTACGGGGAGGTAAAGGAGCGGGATCTGATCCGTGTGCACGGCGATTGCCACGTCGGCAACATTCTCTGGCGCGATGACTGCGCGCATTTTGTCGACCTGGATGACTGCTGCATGGCACCCGCCGTGCAGGATCTGTGGATGTGCCTGAGCGGTGAGCGCCACGAGCGCGAGCTGCAGCTGGCCGAACTCATTGAGGGCTACAGCGAATTCTGTGACTTTGCACCGCGCCAGCTGCGCTGGATAGAGGCACTGCGCACGCTGCGCCTGGTGAACTACGCCGCCTGGCTGGCGCGCCGCTGGACTGACCCGGCCTTTCCGCGCAGCTTCACCTGGTTCAACACCGAGCGCTACTGGGCCAACCACATCCTGGAGCTGCGTGAGCAGCTCTCGGCGCTGCAGGAGGAACCGCTGCGCCTGTTGTAGGCCCCGGGGTCTAGCCCCGGGGTGCTCCCGCGGGATACAGCACCGACCACAGCCAGCGCAGCAGTGAGTTGCCACGCAGCACCTCGCGGTCCACCGCATCGAAAAACGCCTCGGCGCCCTCCGGGTCCGCAAACAGATCCATGCGGGTGGTGAAACCGCGCTCCGGGTCCAGCTCTTTCACCACGCGCGCGGGATTGCCCGCCACCACCACGTTGGCCGGCACGTCCCGGGTGACCACCGCCTGTGCCGCCACCACGCTGTTTTCGCCGATGGTCACGCCTTTCAGCACGGTCGCGTGGTCACCCAGCCACACGTTGTCCCCGATGTGAACCGGTGTGGGCTCGGGGGCGCGGGCCGTGCGGTCATAGAGGGTATGCCAGTCAGAGTCTGTGACGTAAGAGCCGTTGGCCATCATCACGCCGTCACCGAGCACGATTTCATCGCTGGCACTGAGGCGGGCGCCGGGACTCATGAGCACACAGTCACCGATCTGGATGCGTCCCTGCCCCGCCTCGCGCCCCCACACCCCAATCTGCACCCGATGCATCGGTTCGCCAATGGCAGTGAAGCAGCGCCCGATGTGGATGTTGGCCCCGGAAATGTGCACATACCACGGCTTCATGATGGTGTGATGCGGCCCCAGAGACGTGCAGCGGGGGCGCAGGAAGTAGTCGGCATACCAGCGCCGGTAGCGCAGGTAGATTTGCTTCAGCCAGTACGGGCGCAGATCCTGGTGCATGGCGCAATTCCCTGGTTGGTCGTGGTGGCGGCGCGATTTATGATGGCAATCCCGCTGGCGCAACTCAAGCGCTGGCTGCACTGTTACAGGAGCCGACCCCGCGTGCAAGCTTCCTCCCGCCCGGTGACCAGCAACCAGCAGGGGCTGCACCCGCGCCTGGTGCACACTGTGCGCCGGCACCTTGAGCACGCCTCCCAGGCGCCGCTGGCGGCGCACAATGCGGACGCCTGGCGCAGGCTCGCGCAGCGGCTGGCGGAGGACTCGCGACCGCTGGTGCTGGATTCCTTCTGCGGCACCGGCATGAGCACGGCGCGGCTCGCCGCCGCCCACCCCGGGCATCTGGTGGTTGGCATCGACCGCTCAGCGCACCGGCTGGCGCTGCACCAGCACGACGAGCATCCGCCGTATCTGCTGCTGCAGGCCGAGTGCGAGCCCCTCTGGCGTGCATTGGCGGGCGCCGGCCGCGGCGTGGACTACCACTACCTGCTGTATCCCAACCCCTGGCCCAAGGCGCGCCATCTGCAGCGCCGGATTCATGGCCACCCGGGTTTTGCCGACCTCCTGGCCCTGGGCGGCAGGGTGGATCTGCGCTCCAACTGGCCGCTGTACGTCGAGGAGTTCGGCGTGGCCATGCACATCGCCGGCGTGCACGGGGTTGTGCAGCGGCTGCCCGATGGCCCGCCCTTGACCCGCTTCGAAGCCAAGTACAGGGCCAGCGGTCACGCGCTGTGGCGATACCGGGCTCGTATACGCTAAAGTGTGCGCCCGGAAACGAGGAACTGACATGGCCACCAGGAAAGCCGATCCGGTCTGGGACCGGATAGTGCAGGAGACGCAGCAACATGCGGCGGAGGAACCGATCCTCGCCAGTTATCTGCACGCCACTATTCTCAATCACAACAACCTGGAGTGCGCGCTGAGCTTTCACCTCGCCACCCAGTTGGACAGCCCGACCGTATCCTCCCTGCTGCTGCGCGAGGTCATCCTCGAGGCGCTGAAGGACGATGCCGCCCTGCGCAAGGCCATTCGCGCCGACCTGCTGGCGGTCGAGGAGCGCGACTCAGCCTGTCAGGAAATCTACATTCCGTTCCTCTACTTCAAGGGCTTTCACGCGCTGCAGACCCACCGCGTCGCGCACTGGCTCTGGCAACGCGGCCGCCACTCACTGGCACTGTTCTTCCAGAACCGGGTTGCCGTGGAGTTTGCCGTGGACATTCACCCGGCGGCGCGCCTCGGCAGCGGTATCATGCTGGACCACGCCACCGGTCTGGTGATCGGCGAAACCGCCGTGGTCGGCGACAACGTCTCGATCCTGCAATCGGTCACACTGGGCGGCACCGGCAAGGAACACGGTGACCGTCATCCGAAGATCGGCAACGGCGTGCTGATCAGCGCCGGTGCCAAGATTCTCGGGAATATCCGGGTGGGCGATGGCGCCAAGGTGGGTGCCGGCAGCGTGGTGCTGGACGAGGTGCCCCCGCACACAACCGTGGCTGGCGTGCCGGCCAAGGTGGTGGGCAAGCCCACATCGCAATCCCCGGCGTTGGAGATGGACCACAGCTTCTGCTGCGACCCCGAGCAGGAGCTGGCCTGCGAGGATGCCGCGCAGGCGCAACGCCGACGCTGACAGCAGGCCGTCAGTCGTTGTGGTGGTACTGGGGTGAAAGCTCCTGCACCGCCTCCACAAACGCGGTGACGTGATCGGGATTCACTCCCGGCGTGATGCCGTGCCCCAGGTTGAATACGTGGCCGGGGCCGTGGCCGTACCCAGCCAGGATGCTGCCCACTTCCTCGCGAATCCGCGCCGGCGAGGCATACAGCATCGAAGGGTCCATATTGCCCTGCAACGCCACCCGATCGCCCACCTGTGCGCGCGCCGCACCGATATCCGTGGTCCAGTCGATACCCACGGCCTGGGCACCCGCATCGGCAATGGCGGGCAACCACTGACCGCCGCCCTTGGTGAAGAGAATGACCGGCACCTTGCGCCCGTCCGCCTCGGTGGGCAGTCGGCTGATGACCCGCTGCATGTACTTCAGCGAGAACTCCTTGTAGGCCGCGGCGCTCAGTGCGCCGCCCCAGGTGTCGAAGATCTGCAGCGCCTGGGCCCCCGCCTTGACCTGTTCGGCCAGGTAATCGGCTACCGCATCGGCGAGCAGGGCGAGCAGCTGGTGCATCAGCTCGGGCTGGTCGTAGGCCATGCGCTTCACCTGGGAGAAGTCCTTGGAAGCGCCACCCTCGACCATATAGGTGGCTAGCGTCCAGGGGCTGCCGGAAAAACCGATCAACGGCACGCTGCCATTCAGCTCACGGCGAATGGTACGCACGGCATTCATGACGTATCCCAGGTCGTCCGCCGCCGTAATGGAGTTAAGCCCGGCCAGGTCAGCTTCATTGCGCACGGTTTTGCGGAATTTCGGCCCCTCACCTTCTTCGAAGTAGAGGCCCAGCCCCAGGGCATCGGGCACGGTGAGGATGTCACTGAACAGGATCGCTGCATCCATGGGGTAACGGCGCAGGGGCTGCAGCGTCACCTCGCAGGCCAGCTCGGCATGCTTGCACAGGTCGAGAAAAGAGCCCGCCTGTTCGCGGGTGGCTCGGTATTCGGGGAGATAGCGCCCGGCCTGACGCATCATCCACACCGGAGTTCGGTCAACAGGCTGGCGCTGCAGGGCGCGCAGGAAACGGTCGTTTTTCAGTTCGGTCACAGAATCTCCGTGTGCAGTTTGGCGGATACGGCCGGCTCAGACCTCGAGAAAGTCCAGAATGCCCTCGGCGGCCTGGCGCCCTTCCCAGATGGCGGTGACCACCAGGTCAGACCCGCGCACCATGTCGCCACCGGCAAACACCTTGGGGTTGGTGGTCTGGAAACGGTACGCCTGCTCCTCGGGCGCAATCACGCCGTCCCACTCGTTGACCTGCACGCCCAGCTCTCGCAGCCAGGCTGGCGGGTCGGGCTGAAAACCAAACGCGATGATGACGGCGTCCGCTTCCAGCACCTTCTCGCTGCCCGGAATGGGCTGCGGTTGGCGGCGGCCGCCGGCGTCAGGCTCGCCCAGTTCAGTGGTCACCATCTTCACGCCGCAGGCGCGACCGAAGTACTCAACGATCTCGATAGGCTGGCGGTTGAACAGGAATTCCACCCCTTCTTCCCGGGCGTTGGCCACTTCCTTGCGCGAGCCGGGCATGTTCAGTTCATCGCGGCGGTAGGCGCAGATCACATGCTCCGCCTGCTGGCGCACTGCCGTGCGCACACAATCCATCGCGGTATCACCGCCACCCAGGACCACCACGCGCTTGCCCTTGAGATTCACGTAGTCTGAGGGATCCTGCTCATAGCCGCGATTGTGGTTGACGTTGCCGATCAGGTAGGGAAGCGCCTTGTGCACCCCGGGCAGGTTCTCGCCGGGGAAGCGCCCCTGCATGGCCTTGTAGGTACCCATGCCGAGGAATACGGCGTCGTACTCTTCCATCAACTCGGCCACGCCGATGTCGCGGCCGACCTCGGTGTTCAGGCGGAACTCAATGCCCATGCCCTCAAACACCTCGCGGCGACGCACCATGACATCCTTTTCGAGCTTGAATTCCGGAATACCGAAGGTGAGCAGGCCGCCGATTTCCGGGTAGCGGTCGAAGACCACCGGTTTGACGCCGGCGCGGGTCAGCACGTCGGCACAGCCCAGGCCCGCGGGGCCGGCGCCGATGATGGCCACTTTCTTGCCGGTGGGCACCACCTTCGACATATCCGGTCGCCAGCCCATGGCCAGCGCCGTGTCGGTGATGTATTTCTCGGAAGAGCCGATGGTGACGGCGCCGTAGCCATCGTTCAGGGTACAGGCACCCTCGCACAGGCGATCCTGCGGGCACACGCGGCCGCACACCTCAGGCAGCGTGTTGGTCTGGTGGCTGAGCTCTGCCGCTTCGAACAGGTTGCCTTCACTGACCAGCTTCAGCCAGTTGGGAATGAAGTTGTGTACCGGACACTTCCACTCGCAATAGGGGTTGCCGCACTCCAGACAGCGGTGCGACTGCTCCGCCGCCCGGTCTGCGGTGAAGGATTCATAGATCTCGACGTACTCTGTCTTGCGCGTCTCGACGCTTTTCTTGTTGGGATCGGTCCGACCCACGTCGATAAACTGGAAATCATTCGACAAACGCTTGCTCATAACGCTTTCGCCTCCCGGCGCCTAGTCGGTGTTACGCAGACGTGACAGCAGCTGGTTGAAGTCCGCCGCTTTCGGCTTGACCAGCCAGAACTTGCCCACGTAGTCCTCAAAGTTGTCCAGCAATTCCAGGCCCCAGGCCGAACCGGTCTCCTGCGCAAACTCGCGTATCGTGGTACGCAGGTGGTTGCGGTAGGGCTCCATGTACTCGGAGTTGACCCGGTGGATGTCCACCAGCTCGCTGTTGTACTTGTCGATAAAGGACCGGTCCTGGTCCAGCACGTAGGCGAAGCCGCCGGTCATGCCCGCGCCGAAGTTCACGCCCGTGGGCCCGAGCACGGTGACCGTGCCGCCGGTCATGTACTCGCAGCAGTGGTCGCCCGCACCTTCAACGACCGCCTGCGCGCCACTGTTACGCACCGCAAAACGCTCGCCGGCGATACCCGCCGCGTAGAGGCGCCCACCGGTGGCGCCGTATAGGCAGGTGTTGCCGATAATCACCGTGTCCTGGGAGCGGAAGTTGGCATCACGCGCGGGGAATACCACCAGCTTACCGCCCGCCATGCCCTTGCCGACATAGTCGTTGCAGTCGCCTTCGAGGTACATGTGCAGGCCGCCCGCATTCCACACGCCAAAGCTCTGCCCGGCCGTGCCGGTCAGGCGCAGCACGATGGGTGCGTCTTCCATGCCGTTATTGCCGTAGCGCTGGGCGATTTCGCCCGACAGCCGTGCGCCGATGGAGCGGTCGCAGTTGGTCAGGGCAAATTCGTACTCGCCACCGCTGCGCGATTCGATGGCCGGAAGCGCCGCAGCCACCATGGCTTCGGCCTTTTCCGCGCGATCGAAGGGGTGGTTGGCCACTACCTGGCAATACTCAGGCTGCCCTGCCGAACTCGCGTCCTTGTGCAGAATGGGCGCCAGGTTGAGTCGCGACTGCTTTGGCGTTGTGCCGGGCAGCCGTTCCAGCAGGTCGGTGCGGCCGATCAGGGCCTCCAGCGACGGCACACCCAGGCGCGCCAGCCACTCGCGTGTCTCCATGGCGATGAAGGTGAAGAAATGCGTCACCATCTCGATCGTGCCATTGAAGTGATCCTGCCGCAGTTTTTCGTTCTGCGTGGCAACACCGGTGGCGCAGTTGTTGAGGTGACAGATGCGCAGGTACTTGCAGCCCAGCGCCACCATGGGTCCGGTGCCAAACCCAAAGCTCTCCGCACCCAGAATGGCCGCCTTGACGACATCCAGGCCGGTTTTCAGGCCGCCGTCGGTCTGCAGGCGAATCGCACCGCGCAAGCCGTTGCCGCGCAGGGTTTGCTGCACCTCGGCCAGGCCCAGCTCCCAGGGGGAGCCGGCATAGCGGATGGAGGTCAGCGGGCTGGCGGCGGTGCCGCCGTCATAGCCGCTGATGGTAATCAGGTCGGCATAGGCCTTGGCAACGCCCGCGGCGATGGTACCCACGCCCGGCTCCGACACCAGCTTCACGGACACCAGCGCCTTCGGATTCACCTGTTTCAGGTCGAAGATCAGCTGCGCCAGGTCCTCGATGGAATAGATGTCGTGGTGCGGCGGCGGTGAAATCAGCGTTACGCCGGGCACCGAGTAGCGCAGGCGCGCAATCAGTTCGTTCACCTTGCCGCCCGGCAGCTGGCCGCCTTCACCGGGCTTGGCACCCTGCGCCACCTTGATCTGCAGCACTTCGGCATTGACCAGATAATGCGGCGTGACACCGAAGCGGCCGGAAGCGATCTGCTTGATCTTGGAACTGCGCTCAGTACCGTAGCGTGCGGGATCCTCGCCACCCTCACCGGAGTTGGAGCGCGCACCCAGCCGGTTCATGGCCGCTGCCAGGGCCTCGTGCGCTTCGGGGCTGAGTGCGCCCAGCGACATCCCCGCGGAATCGAAACGCGGCAGAATGGCGCTGATCGGTTCAACCTCGTCCAGATCCAGCGGCTTCTCCGCCAGCACGGGTTGCAGCAGGTCGCGAATCGTTGCCACCGGGCGGGTGTTGACCAACGCGGCGTAGCGTTGATAGGTCGCATAGTCCCCGGTGGCGACAGCCAGCTGCAGCGTGGTCACCACGTCGGGGTTGAAGGCGTGGTATTCCTGCCCGTGTACGTATTTCAGCAGGCCGCCCTGCTGCAGCGGTTTGCGCGGGTTCCAGGCCAGCTTGGCCAGGTGCCGCTGGTCCTGTTCCAGCTCCGCAAAGCCGGCGCCCTCGATACGCGAAGCCACGCCGCAGAATGCGGTATCCACGACCTCGCGCGCCAGGCCCACTGCCTCGAACAGCTGCGCGCCGCGGTAGGAGCTGACCGCGGAGATGCCCATCTTGGACATGATCTTGAGCAGACCCTTGTTGATGCCCTTGCGATAGTTCTTGTAGCAGGTGCTCGGTTCACCGAGCAATTCGCCATCGCGTATCAGGTCCTCCAGCACACTGTAGGCCAGATAGGGGTAGATCGCTGTCGCCCCGAACCCCAGCAGGCAGGCCACCTGGTGGGAATCCCGCGCACTCGCGGTCTCGATGACCAGATTGGCATCGCAGCGCAGGCCCTGGCGGATGAGGTGATGGTGCACCGCGCCCGTGGCGATCAGGCTGTGAATCGGCAGGCGCGTCGGAGCGATGGAACGGTCGGAAATGATCAGAATGGTCGCGCCATTGCGCACCGCCTGCTCCGCAGTATCCACCAGCTTCGCCACCGCCTGCTGCAGGTTGATCTCGGCCGGGTCGTAGGTGCCGTCGATATCGCAGACATCAAAGCCCGGGCGATTCAGCGACAGCAGCGTATTGAACTTGCCCTGCGACAGCACCGGCGAACTGAGGATGATCCGGTCAGCATGCTCCGGCCCCTCGTGGAATACGTTTTTCTCGGCGCCGAGGTCGGTCTCCAGGGACATCACGATCGCCTCCCGCAGAGGGTCGATCGCGGGGTTCGTCACCTGCGCGAATTTCTGCCGGAAGAAGTCATACAGGGGGCGCTCCTGCCGCGACAGGACTGCCATGGGCGTATCGTCACCCATTGAACCCACCGCCTCGTTGCCCGACTCCGCCAGCGGACGCAGTACCTGGTCGCGCTCCTCGAAGGTCACCTGGAACATCTTCTGGTAGGGCTTGAGCATATCGGGCTCGATGCCCGGCGCCTGCTCACCACCGAAGGTGCCCTCAACGTGGTAGGAGTTCTCCTTCAACCAGCGCTTGTAGGGGTGGCGGCTCTTCAGGCGGTTGTCGATATCCGCCGTGTGCAGCATCTCGCCGGTCTGGGTGTCGACCATGAGGATCTGCCCGGGGCCGACACGACCCTTGGCGATCACGTCTTCACTCCGGTAGCCGTGGGTACCCACTTCCGATGCCAGCGTGATGAAGCCGTCCTTGGTTTTCACCCAGCGCGCGGGGCGGAGGCCATTCCGGTCCAGCAGGCACACCGCATAGCGCCCATCCGTCAGCACGATGCCGGCGGGGCCGTCCCAGGGCTCCATGTGCATGGAGTGATATTCATAGAAGGCCCGCAGGTCGGGGTCCATATCCTCCATGTTCTGCCACGCCGGGGGAATCAGCATGCGCAGCGCGCGGGGCATGTCCACACCTCCGGTCAGCAGTACATCCAGCATGTTGTCGAGGCTGGATGAATCCGAACCGGTGCGATTGACCAGCGGCGCGATGTCGCTGATGTTGGGTAGTCGGTCTGACTGGAACAGCGCCGTGCGCGCCTCGGCCCAGTTGCGGTTGCCATCAATGGTGTTGATCTCGCCGTTGTGCGCCAGCAGCCGGAACGGCTGCGCCAGCGGCCAGCGCGGCATGGTGTTGGTGGAGAAGCGTTGGTGGAACACGCAGATTGCGGTCTCCAGGCGCTCGTCGTCCAGGTCGTGGTAGAAGCGCGGCAGGTCCACCGGCATTACCAGGCCCTTGTAGGCAATCACGCGGCCCGACAGGCTGCAGATGTAGAAATCCGGGTCGCTCTCGTTGGCGATCTCCGCCTTGCGTCGCGCCACGAACAGCTTGGTGGAAAGCTCATCGGCACTGAGGCCCGGAGCACTGAAGAACACCTGCTCGATACGCGGCAGCGTCGCCAGGGCAATTTCGCCACAGACACTGCTGTCGGTGGGGACTTCCCGCCAGCCCACAACCTTCAGCCCCTGGTCGGTGAGCGCCTTCTCCATTCCCGCGCGCGCGGCTGCCGCGCGACCCTCATCCTGGTTCAGGAAAATCTGGCCGACGCCGAAAGGATCCTCCAGTTCCGCGCCAAAAGCCTCGCGCGCCAGCGTGCGCATGAAGGGAACGGGCATCTGCAGGAGCAGGCCGCAGCCGTCACCGGTCTTGCCATCCGCTGCGATACCGCCCCGGTGCGTCATGCATGTCAGCGACTCAATGGCGGTCTGCAGCAACCGGTGGCTGGCGTCGCCCGCACTGTGGACGATCAGGCCGAAGCCACAGTTGTCGCGGAATTCTTCAGGGCTAAACAAGCCTGCACTCATACTGTGTCCAGAATAGGTAATAAAAACAAACGGTTACACCGACACGCCCCGTACCTCGGCAGCACTCGGGCGAAAGGGGGAGGTCATTTTACACAGTTGCGCAGTGTGGAACAAACCACCTCAACAGGGGCTGGCGGCACGCGCCTGGGCCGCGCCCAGCAAGCCCTCGAGTTCTTCTCCGGTAACGTCGTCGACAATGCAGGCATCGCCGATATCGCGCAGCAGCACCAGCCGCATACGGCCATCTACTACCTTCTTGTCGCGTCCCATCAGATCAATGAACATCGAGGGCGTCATCCCGGCAGGAATATCCAGCGGCAGACGCGCCTCGCGCAGCAGTGCTTCCAGCCGCCGCACTTCGTCCCCAGCTACCCAGCCTCGGGCGACCGACAGCCGCAGTGCGAGCAACATGCCCACGGCAACCGCCTCACCGTGCAACCAGCTGCCGTAGCCCTGGGCGGTCTCGATCGCGTGGCCGAAGGTATGCCCGAGGTTGAGAATGGCGCGCACGCCACCCTCCCGCTCATCAGCCGCCACCACGCGGGCCTTCAGTGCACAACTGCGCTCAATGGCCTCGGCGAGGGCGCTGTCGTCGCGGCCCAGCAGTCGCGGCATGGCCTCCAGCAGCCAGGCATAAAACCCGGCGTCACAGATCAGGCCGTACTTGATGACCTCGGCGAGGCCGGCGGACAGCTCACGCGCCGGCAGCGTGTGCAGGCTGTTGGTGTCGATAAACACGGCCCGCGGCTGGTGGAATGCGCCAATCATGTTCTTGCCGAGAGCGTGGTTGACCGCGGTCTTGCCGCCCACGGAGGAGTCCACCTGCGCCAGCAGGGTTGTCGGCACCTGAATGAACTCAACGCCGCGCTGGTAGCAGGCGGCGGCAAAGCCGGTGATATCGCCGACAACACCGCCTCCAACCGCAATCAGGGTTGTGGCGCGACTGTGGCGATCGGCCAGCAGGCGCTCCAGAATGTGCTCAAAGCTGGCCAGTGTCTTGTGTTGTTCACCGTCTGGCAGGATGATCTCGGTGACCCGGCCGCCGTCGCCCAGCGCGGCGCGCAACCGCGGCACGTAGAGCGGCGCTACCGTCACGTTACTGACGATGGCCACCTCGCGGCCGCGCAGGTGCTGGCGCAGCAGCTGCGGGTCGGAGAAGAGATCGCGGCCGATGTAGACCGGATAGCTGCGCTCGGCCAGATCGACATGAACGGTATGCATGATGACGGACACAGGGCACTCCACGGTAAAAGACTGCTATTCTAGCCCCGCGATCCCCCTCTGTCTTCAGCGCTCGGCGGTGAGCGCCTCCATCAGGCGCTGGGCGACCGTGCGCGGGCTGCAGCCGTCCGTGTCGATGACATAATCGGCAATTTCCCGGTACAGCGGGTCACGCACCTTGAACAGATCGCGCAGGACCGTCGCCGGGTTCCCTGTCTGCAGCAATGGTCGCTTGCGGTCGTTGCGGGTGCGACGCACCTGCTCATCCACGGTTGCGTGCAGGTAGATGACGAAGCCGCGGCTTCCCAGCGCCGCGCGGTTTTCGGCGCGCATGATCACGCCGCCACCGGTGGCGAGGACGATATCGTCCATCTGCGTCATTTCCTCCACCACCTGCTGTTCCCGGTCGCGGAAACCCGACTCGCCCTCGACATCGAATATCCAGGGGATATCCGCGCCCGTGCGATGCTCAATCTCGGTGTCAGTATCGGCGAAGGCCAGGCCGAGCTGGCGCGCAAGGTACTTGCCAATGGTGCTCTTGCCGGCCCCCATGGGGCCGACGAGAAAGACGCGGTGCAGATCCGGCATGAGACGTCAGGGCGCGCCCTAGTCCAGCAGACTGTCAGCGAGGATACGCGGCGTGATGAAGATCAACGTTTCCGTTTTGGTCTTGGAGTTGGACTCATTGCGGAACAGGCGACCGACATACGGAATGTCGCCAAAGAACGGCACCTTGGTCACAGACTCGATGTCCTCGGTGCGGAACACACCGCCCAGCACCACCGTTTCACCGTTGCCCACCAGCACCTGCGTGGTCAACTCGGTGGTATCGATGGACGGGATGAAGCCCCCCTGACCACTCGGCACCAGATCACCCAGTGAGTCCTGGGTAATCACCAGGTCCAGCAGGATGCGGTCGTCCGGCGTAATGTTGGGCGTGACGTCCAGCTGCAGCACGGCTTCCTTGAAGGACGTGGTGTTCTGGCCGCTCAGCGAGCCTTCCTGGTAGGGAATCTCGGAACCCGACTTGATGATCGCCTTCTGCTTGTCGCCGGTGATCACCTTGGGCTGCGACACCACCTCACCATTGCCCGCGGCTTCCAGCGCCGACAGTTCGGCGGTCAGGAACAGGTCTTCACTGGTGAAGCCGACCGCAAAGCCACCGGCCTTGGACGCGACACCGAGGTCGACCATCAGCGCACCCGGGAAGTTCACGCCGCTGGCGGTGCCATCGATCACCGACTGGTTGATCGCCGCCACGTTTGCCGTGTCGCCAGAGACAGACAGGGCATTGCCGTTCACGTCGGAGTCGACAAAGCCGCCGCCCCATTCAATGCCCAGTTCCTGCTCCAGGTCGGACTGGGCGATCACAATGCGCGCCTCGATCATCACCTGGCGGATCGGAATATCCACGAGGTCGATCAGGTCGCGGATCTCGGCCAGCTTGGACGCGGTTTCGGTCACGATCAGGGAGTTGGTGCGGGGCTCTACGATCACAGAACCGCGCGGTGAGATCAGCGTACCGCCGTCCTCCGAGCCCGCTTCGAACAGGCTCACCACGCTTGCGGCGCTGGCGTAACGGATGCGGATAAACTCGCTCTGCAGGGGTGCCAGCTCGGCAATCTGCTTGTTCGCTTCGATCTGCTGGCGCTCACGCTCGGCGATTTCCGCCGCGGGCGCCACCATCAGCACGTTACCGACCTGGCGCTTGTCGAGGCCTTTCGTGCGCAGCACCAGCTCCAGTGCCTGATCCCACGGCACGTTTTGCAGGCGCAGGGTGATGCGCCCGGACACGGTATCGCTCGCCACCAGGTTGAGCTCGGTAAAGTCGGCGATCAGCTGCAGCACGGCGCGCACTTCGATGTCCTGGAAGTTCAGCGAGATACGCTCACCGACATAGGTGAACTCGTCGCGGCGCTCTTCCAGTTCTTTCTTGGTCAGCGGCTTGACCGCAATCACGTACTGGTTGTCCGTCTGGTACGCCAGGTAGTCGAATTCTCCCACGGTCTTCAGGGTCAGGGTCGCACCGCGCTCGGCGCTGTTGACGTCCACGCTGGTCACCGGCGTGGCGAAATCGGTAACGTCGAAACGGCGCATCAGGTGCTCGGGCACACTGGTATCGAGGAACTGCACGCGGATATCGCCGCGCTCGCTGAACACGTTCACGTCGACCGAGGGATTGCTGAGCTCCAGCGTCAGGCGTGCCTCACCGCTGCCTGCGCGCTGGAACTGCAGGTCATTGATGGACGAACGCTCGCGGGCAACCTGCTCGACGCGCGCTGTGAGCGCATTGGGGTCGCTGGACGGCTTGACGTAGTCGCCGCTGCTGCCCTGGCCCACCACCAGGAACAGGCTGTTACCTTCAACCCGGGTTTCGTAGGGCACCAGCTTCACCAGGTTCAGTACCAGGCGCGTGCGGTCACCCGACTCCAGCACCACCACTCCGGTAGCGTTGCCATAGGGCAGGGAGTAGCTCTTTTGCGGCAGCGCGCTGCGCGTGCCCGGGAAGTCAATGGCAATCCGCGCCGGCTTCTCGATGGTGTAGGCCTCCATCGGCGGTGGCGTTTCATCGAAATCCAGTCGCACCTCGATCTTGCTGCCCGGGCGCGAGGCGAACTCGATATCCGTCACGGTCGGCGCCGCCTGCACGGCCTGGCCCAAGAGGCTGAATACCAGCATTGCTGCCAGACGTTGCAGTGTACCACTCCGTCTGCAAGATCCCTCTTTCACGGCACTAATCCCCAAATTTGCTGTTTTTTTCAACATGGCTGTCACCAATGGCCCCTGCGTCAGATGCCGCTTAGATCGATTCTCCGCGGACGTTCCACCCAACCGTCTGCGGTACCGTCACTGACGATCTCCACCACCGCCACATAGGAATCCGTCATCTCGACGATCCGGCCGTGGTTGCGACCCAGGTAATTCCCCAGGCGCACACGGTGCACCCCTCCGTCCGGGTCCCGAATCAGGGACCACTGGGTTCCACCGCGCTCCAGCGAGCCCACCATCGTCAGCGAATCGAAGGTGTACTGCTCAAGGAACTCGCGAGCCCGCTTTTCGTCCGGCTTGATTGCGCTGATAGCCTGCATCTGCGTGATATCACGCACCTGTACCGGGCGATCAAAGGGACTGCGCAGGGCGGTGGCACTGTAGGCAAAGGCCTCATAGGCCTGGAAGGTCGGGATCGGCGCAATGATGCCGCCCGGCCGCGCACGCTTCTCCGCCATAAAAGCGTCCAGATCGCTGAAATTGTCCGATCCGCAGGCTGTCAGCAGCAGGGCTGCAGACACCGCAACTGCGGTCAGGCGCCACTCCATGCTCATGCTAGCCCTCTCCATCCTTGTAGCGATAGGTCTTGGCAGTAATGCTCATGTTGAGCGCGTTGCTGTTGCCCGACGGCGCCGTAATTGAAAAATCGTGCAGCGTGACGATACGCGGCAGGCCGGCCATCCCGCTGATGAACGCCCCCAGGTCATGGTAGGAACCCGTCGCCGTGATGGCAATCGGCAGCTCAACGTAAAACTCGCGCGCCTGCTCCGGCTGCAAGGCGATGCTGTTGATTTCCAGGCCATTCATCAGGCCCTTGTTGGTGATGTCCTCCAGCAGGCCGGGGACTTCCGTGTCGCTGGGTAGCTGGCTGACCAGTGCACCGAACGACTCTTCCATTTCCACCATCTGCGCCTTGTAGGCTTCGAGGTTGGCCGCCTGGAAGGCCTTTTTCTCATAATCGCTGCGCAGGCGCTCTTCCTCGGCCTGGACGTTGCCCAGCGTGAGCTGCAGATCCTTGATGTGGTAGTAGTATCCGCCCGCGACAACCAGCACCAACAGCAGTACACAGAGCACTGCCTTGACCGCGGTGGGCCAGGAGCCGATATTGTCGAAATCGATGTCGTTGACATCGAACTCCCGGAGCGTGCGCAGGGTATCTTCGAGTGCCATGCCTTAACCTCCCGCGCCGCTATCGGATTCGGGCAATTGCACCTTCACCTTGAGATTGAACGTCGCCGCCTGATCACCATACTGGGTGGCGGCGCGCACGGAATCCAGGTTTGGCTGCTGCAGCCAGTCGGAGGAATCCAGGCGTCGCATGAGGCTGGAGACACGGTTGTTGGACTCCGCCACCCCGATCAGAACGATCTCGTTGTTGCTGCTTTGCAGGCTGGTGTAGAACACGCCATCGGGCAGGGTACGCACCAGCTGGTCCATCACGCGGACGATGATCGGCCGGTTGCCCTGCAATTCCTGGATAACGCGCATCCGGTCAATCAACTGGTTGCGGCGACGCTCCAGCTCGCGGATTTCTTCCACCTGGCGATCCAGCACACGGATGTTTTCCGTCAGGTACTCGTTGCGCGCCTTCTGGTGGTCGATCTGGCCGTTGACAATGCGGTCGCCGAGAATCACCAGCCCGATGCCGATCAGCGCAACCATACCCAGCAGGGCGAGGAACTCTTTCTTCCGTTCGGCCCGGCGTTCCTCACGCCAGGGAAGCAGGTTGATTTGTGCCATCAGTCAAAGCTCCGCAGGGCGAGTCCGCAGGCGATCATCATCGCCGGGGCATCGCTGCTCAGGGCAACCGCGTTGACCCGGGATGAGATGGTCATTTCGGCGAACGGGTTGGCAACGGCGGTGGGGGTACCCAGCTTGTCCTGCACCAGGTCGACCAGACCCTCCATGGAGGACACGCCGCCTGCGAGAATGATGTAGTCAACGTCGTTGTACTGGCTGGAGGAGAAAAAGAACTGCAGCGAGCGCGCCACCTGCTGTACGACCGCTTCCTTGAAGGGAATCAGGACCTCGGGTTCGTAATCGTCCGGGAGGCCGCCCTGTTTCTTGGCCAGACCGGCCTCTTCCAGCGGCAAACCGTAGCGGCGCATGATTTCATCGGTCAGCTGTTTGCCACCAAACAGCTGCTCGCGCGTGTAGATGGTCTGCCCGTTGTTCAACACGCTGAGTGTGGTCATGGTGGCGCCGATGTCCACAATGGCGACCATGCTTTCCAGCTCCAGATTCAGCTGGCGCCGGATCAGGCCGTAGGCGCGCTCCATGGCATAGGCTTCGACATCCATAATGCGTGCGGTGAGGTCAGCACCTTCAATGGCATCCACCCGGGACTCGATGGTTTCACGCCGGCAGGCCGCCAGCAGAACCTCAACGTGATTGGCACGCTCCGGCGACGCGCCCTGGATCTCGAAATCGATTGCCACTTCGTCCAGGGGATACGGAATGTACTGGTCCGCCTCCAGCGTCAGCTGCGTCTCCATGTCGTCCTCATTGAGGCCGGCTGGCATGTCGATGATCTTGGTGATCACCGACGACCCTGCCACGGCGGCTGCGACCGCCTTGAGCTTGGTACGCGACTGCGCCACGACAGCTCGAATGGCGTTGGTGACGCCTTCGATATCGTTCACGTTTTTTTCGATGACCGCGTCTACCGGCAGGGAACTGACCGAGTAACTTTCTACCCGATATCGCCCTCCGGACTGGCTAAGCTCAAGCAGCTTTACCGTTGTGGAACTGATATCCAGCCCCAACACCGCCACCGACTTTTTCTTCCCTAGAATGCCAAGCAATTCGTTTTCCTATGTGTATCACTGACTTAGCTTGTTTTTATACACTACTACATTAATTTGTAGATATAGCATAATCAATACTGCAATCAAAAGCGAAAATACGCTTATAATTACCAAATGTTGCCTGCCCCCCTGCCGACTACAGTAATACAAGTCACTGCTTTGTAAAGGAATAAATGGGTTTCCTCCGCTTTTTATTGCGTTCTTCCGTGCTCGCCCTGCTGGGTCTGGGCTGGCTGCTCGCGGGCGTCTATTTATACCTTGACCCCGGATTACCCGACGTGGAGACCCTCCGCGACGTCAGATTACAGACGCCCATGCAGGTGTATACCCGCGATGGCGACCTGATCGGCCAGTTCGGCGAACAGAAGCGCAATCCACTGCGTTTCGAGGACATTCCGCCGCAATTCGTGCAGGCCCTGCTGGCCGCTGAAGACGACCGCTTCTTCGCCCACCGCGGCGTAGACCTTGCCGGCCTGATGCGCGCCGTGTCGGAGCTCGCGCTGACAGGTGAAAAGGGCTCCGGCGGCAGCACATTGACCATGCAGGTGGCGCGCAACTATTTCCTCAGCCTGGAACGCACCTTCACGCGCAAATTCAACGAGATCCTGCTGGCAATCAAGATTGAGCGCGCGCTGGACAAGGAAGAAATCTTCGAGCTGTATTTCAACCGCGTATTTCTGGGCCATCGTGCCTACGGTTTTGAAGCCGCTGCACAGGTCTACTACGGCAGCGGCATCAAGGAGCTGACCCTGGCACAGCACGCCATGCTCGCCGGCATTCCAAAAGCACCGTCGCGCAACAACCCGATCAGCGGGCCGCAGGCCAGCAAGGAGCGCCGCGACTGGATTCTGGGGCGTATGCTGTCGCTGGGCTATATCGACCGGGACAGCTGGGCGGCAGCGCTGGCAGAGCCGGCCAGCGCCCAGCACCATGGTGCGCAACTGAGCTTCGCCGCACACTACGCGGCGGAGATGGCCCGCCAGGAGATGCTTGATCGCTACGGCATGGCGGCCTATACCGATGGCTACCACGTGTACACCACCATCAGCAGCGAGCTGCAGCAGCTGGCGCAGGAAACCGTGGTGCACGGCCTGATGACCTACGACAGGCGGCACGGCTATCGCGGGCCAGAGCGCCAGTTGCCGCCGGACGCCGACGCTGTGGCCGCCGATGCCACCACCCGCTGGCTGGAAGCCCTCGCCGAGACCCCGGTGGTCGCCGGGCTCAGCCCCGCGATTGTGACCCGGCTGGGGGAGGACCGGGTTGACCTGCTGTTCAATGACGGCAGCACCGGGGAGTTGCTCTGGGACGATGGTCTGCGCCAGGCCAGCCCCTACCTCACCGAGAACTCCGTGGGCCGCGCGCCAGCCAGTATTGCCGACGTCGTGGCGGTCGGGGACCTCATTCGGGTACAGCGTCAGGACGATGGGCGGTGGCACCTCAGCCAGGTCCCGGCGGCGCAGGCGGCGCTGGTGTCCCTGGACCCGGACAACGGCGCCATCATCAGCATCGTGGGCGGGCTGGGCTTTGAAAACAGCAAGTTCAACCGCGCCACCCAGGCCCGGCGCCAGCCAGGCTCGAGCTTCAAACCGTTCGTCTACAGCGCGGCGCTGGAGGCGGGCTTTACCGCTGCCAGCATCATCAACGATGCCCCCGTGGTGCTGGAGGATGCCTCACTGGAAGATATCTGGCGACCGGAGAATGACGGCGGCCGGTTCTACGGGCCCACCCGACTGCGCTGGGCGCTCACCCAGTCGCGCAACCTGGTTTCCATCCGCCTGCTGCAGCAGATTGGCGTACCGGAGCTCATCCGCCATGTCGCGCGGTTCGGGTTCGATACCAGCCAGTTTGCGCCGGACCTGTCCCTGGCGCTGGGCACCCATGTGATGTCGCCGCTGGAACTCGCCACCGCCTATGCGGTGCTGGCCAACGGCGGCTACGCGGTGAAGCCGTACCTGATTGAGCGCATTGAGGACATCGACGGGAACGTTATTTTCGAGGCCGCACCCGCGACTGTGTGCCGCGAGTGCCCGCCCGTCGAAACACCGGTCGAAGCCGCCCCGGAGCGTGAGCTGCGCATGGAGGAAATTCTCGCCGGTGCCGGTGCGGCCGCGACGCCAGAGCAGCCGCGCGCCGAGCGGGTCATGGACGAACGCAGCAACTTCATCCTCACCAGCATCCTGCAGGATGTGATCAAACGGGGCACAGGCCGCCGGGCCCTGACCCTGGGGCGCAACGACCTCGCGGGCAAGACAGGCACCACCAACGGCCCCATGGACGCCTGGTTTTCCGGTTACAACCGCGACGTGGTGACCACGGCCTGGGTCGGCTTCGACAATTACACCCCCCTTGGGCGCCGTGAGTTCGGCGGCACGGCGGCACTGCCCATCTGGATTGACTACATGCGCGGCGCCCTGCGCAACAGCCCCGACGTGCAGCCGCCACTGCCCCCGGGGGTCGTGCATGTGCGCATCGACCCCGACACCGGCCTGCTGGCACGCCCGGGTCAGCAGAACGCCATTTTCGAGTATTTCCGGGAGGATCAGGTGCCGGCGGCCAGCGGTGGCGCAGGCGACAGTGGCCTGCGCGGCACCACGGAAGACCTGGTGCGGGATATCTTCTAGTCGCTAACCGCGGCCGGGTGCGTAATTGTCGGGGTAGGGTACACGGGCGACACCGCTGTCCACGGCAGCACGCGCCACCGCCGGCGCAATGTGCTGCAGCAGCCGGGGGTCAACCGGCTTGGGAATGATGTAGCGAGGACCGAAGCTCAGCTCGGTTTCGCCACAGGCCCTGAGCACCGACTCAGGTACCGGCTCGCGAGCCAGGTCGCTGAGCGCCTTCACCGCCGCGATCTTCATTTCTTCATTGATCGCGCTGGCACGCACGTCAAGCGCGCCGCGGAAGATGAACGGAAAGCCCAGCACGTTGTTCACCTGGTTCGGATAATCCGAACGGCCGGTGGCCATGATCAGGTCATCGCGCACGCTGTGCGCCAGTTCCGGGCGAATCTCCGGGTCGGGGTTGGAGCAGGCAAAGACGATGGGGCGGTCCGCCATGGACAACAGCATGTCAGCACTGAGCAGGTCCGCACCCGAGAGCCCCACAAACACATCGGCGCCGCGCACGGCATCGCTGAGGCTGCGCTTGTCGGTATTGTTGACGAACTCCTGCTTGTAGCTGTTCACACCCTCGCGCCCGGCGTAAATCACACCGCGACGGTCAAGCATGAAGATGTTTTCCTGGCGAGCACCCATGCTCACCAGCAAACGCATGCAGGCAATTGCCGCGGCGCCGGCGCCGAGGCAGGTAATCACGGCATCCTCCAGGCGCTTGCCCTGAATCTCCAACGCATTGATCATGCCCGCCGCGGTAACGATGGCGGTGCCGTGCTGATCGTCGTGAAAAATGGGGATAGAACAGCGCCGTGCCAGCTCTGCTTCAATTTCAAAGCACTCGGGTGCCTTGATATCCTCGAGGTTGATGCCGCCAAACGTGTCGGCGATGTTGGCCACGGTGTCGATAAAGCTGGCACTGTCCTCGGTGTTGACTTCAATGTCTACCGAGTTGATGCCGGCGAAGCGCTTGAACAGCAGTGCCTTGCCTTCCATGACGGGCTTGCTCGCCAGCGAACCCAGATTGCCCAGGCCCAGCACGGCGGTGCCGTTGCTGATTACCGCAACCAGATTGCCCTTGCCGGTATACAGATATGCGGCATCGGCATCGGCGGCGATTTCACGACAGGGTTCGGCAACACCGGGGCTGTAGGCCAGCGCCAGTTCGGCCTGGGTTTCCGCGGGCTTGGTCAGCTCCATGCTGATTTTTCCGGGAACCGGCTTCGCGTGATAGTCGAGGGCCGCCTGTCTGAAATCTTTGCTCATAGTCAGAAATCCGCTGGTGACTGCGCTTGCGGGAGGGACGCACGAGAATATAGAAAAGCACTCGCAGCCACAAGCGCAGGCACTTCAAGGGCTTGTACCAGACACAAAAAAGCCGGGAACCCCAAGGTGCCCGGCCTCTGTTTGCCGGCTGCACCAGGCAGCCGGCTGGAGCCGCTTAGCGCGATGCGCCGCGCGCGCCAAAACGCTTCTTGAAGCGGTCAACGCGGCCGCCGCTGTCGAGCACCTTCTGCTTGCCCGTAAAGAACGGGTGGCACTGCGAGCACACGTCGATGTGGAAGTCTTCGCAGCGCGTGGAGCGCGTGGCAACCACGTTGCCACAGCTGCACGTTGCGGTAACCGCCTCGTACTTGGGATGAATTTCTGCTTTCATGGTGTTGCTCCTGTGAATTGGTGCCGCCACCCGATCCTGTCGGGCACCGCACCGGAATTGTGGAGGTAACGCGAAAAAATAGGCGCGCATAGTACCAGACACAGCGGCCAGCGCAAGCCCCGCTGACGGCAGCTCCGCTGTAGGCTGCCCCGCTGTAGGCAGCCCCGCGGTTTGCGCTATTATCCGCCACCGTTCCACACCGATAACACGCTGAGAGGCACGATGCCCGTTCTTCGCCTGGCCGTTTCCTGCCCGCTGCGCTCACTGTTCGACTACCTGCCTCCGGCAGGGCTGGAGCCACAGGCTCTGTCGGACCTGCAGCCCGGTGTGCGGGTGAAGGTCGACTTCGGGCGGCGCCAGCTGCAGGGCTGGCTGATCGAGGTGGCCGGAGAATCTGCGCTGCCCCCGGCATCGCTGCGTGCGGCGCAGGCGGTCGTCGATTCGGCCCCGCTGTTATCGCCCGGAGTGCTGCAGCTGTGCCTGTGGGCGGCGGACTATTACCAACATCCCCCGGGGGAGGTGTTCGATGTCGCCGTCCCGCCCGGGCTCAGGAATGCCCAGCCACACCAGCCACCGGGGCAGCCCGGCTGGCGCCTCAGCCAGCGTGGCAAAGGGCTGCCGGCAGGCGCCCTGCGGCGGTCGCCGCGCCAGGCGGAGGCCCTGGCGCTGCTGCAGGACAACGCCGAGCTTGCCACCAGCGCGCTGCGCGAGCGGGGCATCAGCGCCGGCATCCTGCGCCAGCTGGAGCAGAAAGGCCTCGTCGAACGCTGCCTGCTGGCGCCCGACCGGACTCCCTGCGCGGCGCAGCCCGGGCTGCCGCTGAACGGCGAGCAGGCCGCGGCGCTGGAGGGCATCCTGGCACACTACGGCGCCTTCCACTGCAGCCTCCTGGAGGGCATCACCGGCAGCGGCAAGACCGAGGTCTACCTGCAGCTGATTGCCCACTGCCTGGCCCGGGGCCAACAGGCACTGGTACTGATACCCGAAATCGGCCTGACCCCGCAGACCCTCGCGCGTTTCACGGAACGCTTCGGCAGCGGCATTGCGGTGCTGCATTCGGGCCTGAATGACACCGAGCGCTACGCTGCCTGGGAGGCGGCGCGCACGGGCGCTGCCTCCATTGTCATAGGCACACGCTCGGCGATTTTCAGCAGCCTGCCGCGCCCGGGGCTGATCATTGTCGACGAAGAGCACGATGCGTCCTTCAAGCAACAGGACGGATTTCGCTATTCCGCGCGGGATCTCGCCGTGAAACGAGGACAGCTGGAGGGCGCCACTGTGGTGCTGGGCAGCGCCACCCCCGCACTGGAAACCCTTCACAACGCTCTGCAGGGCCGTTACGGCCACTACCGGCTGACGCAGCGCGCGGGTCAGGGTGAACTGCCCGCCCTGCGAGCCATTGATGTGCGCCGCGAAGCCCTGCAGGGCGGACTGTCGCGTGCGCTGCGCGAAGCCATCCTCAACGCCCTGGGGAGCGGACAGCAGGTACTGCTGTTTCTGAACCGCCGCGGCTACGCGCCGGCGCTGCAATGTCACGACTGCGGCTGGATTGCCCAGTGCAGTGCCTGCGACGCCCGCATGACAGTGCACCGCCGCCAGCGCAGGCTGCGCTGCCATCACTGTTCCGCCAACCTGCGCCTGCCGCAGGCCTGCCCCAGCTGCCACAGCGAGCGCCTGCTGACCAATGGCCTGGGCACCGAGCAAACCGAAGAGGTGTTGCGCAGTAGCTTTGCCGACTGGCCAATCTATCGCGTCGACAGCGACTCCATGCAGGGTAAAGGTGCCATGCAGGCACTGGTTTCCGAGGTGCAGCACGGCGCGCCGTGCATTCTCCTGGGCACGCAAATGTTGACCAAGGGGCACCACTTTCCCGGGGTCAATCTGGTCGCCGTGATTGACGCGGATGCGCTGCTGTTCAGCGCCAACTTCCGCGGTGAGGAGCGCATGGCGCAGCTGCTGACCCAGGTCGCGGGGCGCGCGGGCCGCGCGGGTGACGCCGGGCAGGTGCTGGTGCAGACCCACTACCCCGATCACCCCCTGATGCAGGCAATGCTTACCGAGCGCTACGCGGACCAGGCGCGGCGCCTGCTGCTGGCCCGCGCGGAACAGGGCATGCCGCCGCATGGGCGGCTGATTCTCCTGCGCACCGACAGCCCGGCCACGGATACCGGGGAACGCTTCCTGGCGGCACTCAGGCAACAGGCCGACCCGGCTCTGCCGCAGGGCTGCCGCCTCATCGGGCCGCTGCCTTCCCCCCTGCAACGGCGGGCGGGCAAATTCCGCAACCAGCTACTGGCCATGGCGCCGGACGTGCGCCAGGCCCAGCGGCTGGCGCGCCTCCTGGTGCACTGCGCCGAGCAACTGCCCAGCCGCCAGGGGCTCAACTGGTCCATCGATGTCGACCCGCTGGATCTGGGTTGATCGCCGGCGCGCGCTGGCCATGAGCGGCCATTTGCGGCGATAATGCGATGCTGGCTTGCGCACAGGCGAGTCGTCAATTCACCCCAGAAAACGCAGGTATCCCCCCTGGAAATGAAGGAACAATTGTCACAGCTGATCCAGCAGGCCCTGGACGCGCTGGCCGCCGACGGTCGACTCCCCGAGGCCACGCAACCGACCATCGTCATCGAGCGTACACGGGACGCCAGCCACGGCGATCTGGCCAGCAACGTGGCCCTGACCCTGGCCAAGGCGGCAGGCTACAAACCCCGCGACCTGGCGGGCATGATCTGTGACGCTCTTCCGGCCTCACCGCTGGTCAGCCGCGCGGAGGTCGCCGGGCCGGGCTTCATCAATTTCTTCCTGTCGGGCGACAGCAGCCGCGCAGTGGTGCAGCGCGTGCTCACCGAGGGCGAGCAGTTCGGTCGCAGCAACGCCGGCGCCGGCCGCCGGGTGCAGGTTGAGTTCGTGTCCGCCAACCCCACCGGCCCCCTGCACGTCGGCCATGGCCGCGGTGCTGCCGTGGGCGACAGCATCTGCCGGCTGCTCAGCGCCACCGGCTGGTCGGTGGCCAGCGAGTTCTACTACAACGATGCCGGGGCCCAGATCAGCAACCTGGCCCTCTCGGTACAGGCGCGCTGCCGCGGCCTGGGACCCGACGACCCGCAATGGCCTGAAGACGGCTATCGCGGCGACTACATCGCCGATGTTGCCGCAGCCTATCTGGCGGGTGAAAAAATCGACGCCACGGACCGCCATGTCGCCGGCAAGGCGGACCCGGACGACCTCGATGCCATCCGCGACTTCGCCGTTGCCTACCTGCGCCGCGAACAGGACCTGGACCTGAAAGCCTTCGCGGTGCACTTCGACCGCTACTTTCTGGAGTCCTCCCTCTACGAGTCCGGCGAGGTAGAGGCGACGGTGGCCAGGCTGGTCGCCAATGGCCATACCTATGAACAGGACGGTGCGCTCTGGTTACGCACCACGGCCTTCGGCGACGACAAGGACCGGGTGATGCGCAAACGGGAAGGCGGGTACACCTATTTCCTCCCGGACGTGGCCTACCACTTCAACAAATGGCAGCGCGGCTTTGAACGCGTGATCAACGAACAGGGCGCGGATCACCACAGCACCGTGACTCGCGTGCGAGCTGGCCTGCAGGCCCTGCAGGCCGATATTCCGCAAGGCTGGCCCGACTATGTCCTGCACCAGATGGTGACGGTGATGCGCGACGGCAACGAGGTGAAGCTGTCCAAGCGAGCAGGCAGCTACGTCACCCTGCGCGACCTGATCGATGAAGTCGGCTGTGACGCCACACGCTATTTCCTGGTGGCTCGGGCGCCCAGCTCACAGCTTACCTTCGATATCGACCTGGCGCTGTCGCAGAGCAACGACAACCCGGTGTATTACATTCAGTATGCCCACGCCCGCGCCTGCTCGGTGCGCGCCAAACTGGCCGAGCAGGGCTGGGACTGGGAACAGGAGCGCGGCATTGCGGCGCTGCCACGACTGGAGGAGGAGCAGGAGAAAGCGCTGATCAAGCGGCTCGACCAGTACCCCGAGGTGGTGGCGGGCGCGGCGCTGGCCAGCGAACCCCACACGGTAGCCAACTACCTGCGGGAGCTGGCTGCCGAGTTCCACAGCTACTACAACGCGCACAAACTGCTGGTGGATGACGGCGAACTGCGCGATGCCCGCATCGCGCTGAGCGAAGCCGTGCGCCAGGTGGTGGCCAACGGCCTGTGGCTGCTGGGCGTGAACGCACCGGAGGCCATGTAAATGGCACGCGACAGCGGCGGCCGGGGCGGGCGCAGCGGGGCGCGCCGCAAGCCCCAGGCGGCCAGC
>TARA_R100000687_G_scaffold25326_2_pt1 | contig 37506 bp, 28 predicted proteins | sample TARA_R100000687 | Tara Oceans TARA_R100000687 (sample SAMEA2622685) | marine metagenome | biome: marine biome (ENVO:00000447); feature: mesopelagic zone (ENVO:00000213); material: "saline water (ENVO:00002010), including plankton (ENVO:xxxxxxxx)" | depth 600 m
CTGAACGCGGTGGAAGCTGCCGATAAATTTGATCGACGATATGTGGTGGTTGCGCCGGATTGGGCGGAGGCTTACTGCAAGGAACATGATATTCCCTATGTACCTTGGAACTTCGAGCGCCTGAACGACCGGTCGGTTGAGATTGCTCAGACACTCAAAGAAATGGGCGTTGATGTGGCTATCCCATTGTTTGAGGAAACCGTGGAATGGGCCGGCGCTATCAACTCGGTTCTGATGGATCAGCCAAAGCTGTTCGGCCAGTCCATGTTGTTACGGGACAAGGCCCTGATGAAGCGCCGCGCGCAGCTGGGCGGCATTCGCGTTGGGATTTTCGAGGAAGCCCATGACAAGGACGACGTTATCCGTTTCCTCAAGCGCGTCAACCAGACCCTCTTGAAGCTGGACGGTGACCCGAACGATCCGATTCACCTCAAAGCATTCGACAAAGCCGGTTGTCTGGGCCACCGGGTGATTCGTACCCCGGATGAAGTAGACACCATTCCCGAGGAAGAATTCCCGGTGCTGATGGAATCCCATCTGGACGGTTGGGAATTTGCCGTCGAGGCCTGGATTCACAACGGCAAGATTGCGTTCCTGAACATCTCGGAGTATGTGACCCTGGGTTACTCGGTGTTTGTGCCGGCCACGCCGGACCTGGAGAAATACCGGGAACAGATTACCCGCGAGATCGAAAAGCTGATCAAAACGTTCGATATCGAGTTCGGGTTTATTCACCCAGAGTACTTCGTGACCAGCGACAGTACCATGTACTTCGGCGAGGTGGCGTATCGGCCGCCGGGCTTCAAGGTGTTCGAGCTGCTTGAGCGTGCCTACGGCTTTAACGCCTATCAGGCACTGATCATGACCTTTGACCCGAAAACCACGGCAGAAGAGGTAAAAGCCTTCTTCCCGAAAGAGGTGGTGGATGCCAAGGGTTATGCCGGCTGTTTCGGCGTTTATCCGCGCCGCCGGGTGGTCAGCCAATTGGAAATGCCGGAAGAGACCGAGAACCACGATTACTTCGAGTCCCACGAGCTCACGCCGCCGCTGGAAGAAACGGTTACCAAGCGTACTGCCTTTGGCACGCATTGGGGCCTGGTTTACTTCTTCGGTGAAGACCCTTATGTAATGCGGGATTTACTGAAACATCAGGAAGAACTGGATTTCTATGTATAATTCCGTAAGGAATTAACAACAATGGGTCTGATTCAGACTCTGAGGAACACAGTTTGAGCAACTCCGACGCTGGAAACCCGGCACCTGTCGTCAATTTCGATAAGCTGGTTCAGCGACTGGACGATGCCATCGCGGCTCTCGATGAGAGCCGCGATTTTGCCAAGCTTGGCAAGTTACCCCGGTTGTTCGACATCGTGCGACGGGTGCTTCTGCAGCCGGAGGGCTGCCTTGCAATTGAACAGCGAGCCGAACGGCTTGAGAAAGCCGGCGTGTTCCTGGGAACAGACTGGGCAGACCCCTCCATTCTATTGCCATCGTTGACCACCTTTTCCCTGCAAAGCCCACAGGCCGACACGGTCATCATCGAAGCGCTCAGCGAATTGCGCTTGCTGGCGGTCGCGCGCGGTGAGTACCTGCATGAGTCGATGTCGGCGGAACAGGCACATCACTACCTGACCCAGGTATTGGCCATCAACCTGAACATGCTGTTTGGTGAAGCAGGCGAGGCCGAGCGGGAGCAGGGCAAGCTGGCACTGGTCAGCCGTGCGGTGGTACAGCATGTTGCCACCCAGATCGGCTATGAGCATGTCATCGATCAACTGATTGAAGAGATCTGGCGCATATTGCAGCAACGGCCTATTCAGGTCAGCAGCGTACGGCAGATGATTACCCAGATTGCACTGTGCCGCATTGATCCCAATGTGGATCTCGGTGGTGCGGGGCAGGGTGCGGAGCGTCTGATTTCAAGCCTTTACGGGCCAACACAGGCGTGCCGCGAAGATCCTGGCATTCCTGTTTACCAGGAACGGCTGCAGTCCATGGACGCCGTGGCCCTGCAAAGTGAGGCGACCGGTTTTGCCCGTTCCATGCACGACACCGGGTTGGTATCTCCCTATCACGCCACGTTTGTCCGCCACATCCTGGAGAGTCAGGATGCGCTATTGACGGAAGCCCTGGGCCTGTCCAGTACCGGCCGCGATTGTCTGCTTTGCTACAAGGATCTGGTGCATGAGTTGATCAATGAAGGCGTCTATCCGGAAACAGCCCAAGGTCTTTATGGCCTTGCGTTGATGCTGGAGCGAGGCATTCTCTATCAACCGCCACTTGCACCCGCGCTGTGGCGCCAGGCCAGGCTCTCCATCTGCCCGCAGGCCCGGGAGCGTATCCGATTGGCATATGGTTACCAGCCACAGCCGAAGGCATGGCTGTTGCAGGGGGTGCTTAACATGCTGGGCCAGCCCCTTGGCGTGGGGCAGGGAAACAACCCTACCTGCCAATCGGCACGGGCGCTGTCCATGTGGGCGTACAACGATCCGGACTATCTGCTGCAGATGGTGGCCTGGGCCGCCCGCGACAACGAAATCATCATGCACTTCGAGGGTTGCCCGGTATCTTCCTCCGGCAGCCAGGGTGGCGTGGCCTCCGAAGTAACGCTCGATTTGGATCCGGTTTCGCTGGTGGTAGTACCGCACCTTGACCGGATTTATGCGGAAATGGGCCGCCTGTGTACGGACCGCCAGGGCGACCCCCACCAGTGGGTTAACCCCGAGTTCCATGGTTGGTCCGCCGGCCGTGGATTCCGCATTAACGTGGATGTTGCAACCGGGCACCTGGAAGACCTGGACACCTTCCTGCGACATTTCTATGCCAGCTACCACCCTTACTATAATGGCAACCAGCCGCTGATCCATCCGCAACCGGCTGGCGTAGCGGTTACCGACAGTGCCGCAAGATTCATCGGCTGGCACGCGATTACCATCCTCCGTGTGACTCTGGACCCGGAAGAGGTCATGCGGGTGTATTTCTTCAATCCCAACAACGACAGTGGTCAGAATTGGGGTGACGATGTGGTGGTCAGTACCTCCAGGAAAGGGGAGCGGTTCGGTGAGGCATCCTTGCCCTTTGAACAGTTCGCCTCGCGGCTGTACATTTTTCACTTCGACCCCCTCGAACGGGGTGAACCCGCAGACGTGGGCGAGGAGGAATTGGAGCGGGTGATCAGCCGCGTTCACCGCAGTTGGGGCCGAGACCGGTTGCCGGCTGAGGCATTGCAGGCCGAACCCCCGCAGGAAAAGTAGACCCAACCAAGCCAGAACGGGAGAGATGATGACCGCTGAGGCCACTACCCGCCGCAACGGCGCCGAGCTGTTTGTTCGTGCCCTGGAAAACGAAGGTGTTCGGTACATCTTCGCGGTACCGGGTGAAGAAAACCTGGATCTCCTTGAGGCCCTGCGCGAATCCAGCATTGAGCTGGTGCTCAATCGTCACGAGCAGGCAGCCGGCTTTATGGCCGCGACCTACGGGCGCCTGACAGGCCGTGTGGGCGTTTGCCTGTCGACCCTGGGCCCTGGGGCCACCAACCTGGTAACCGCCGCTGCCTATGCCCAGCTCGGCGGCATGCCAATGATGATGATTTCCGGGCAGAAGCCCATTAAATCGTCCAAACAGGGGCTGTTCCAGATCCTGGATGTGGTGGACCTGATGCGGCCACTTACCAAGTACACCCGCCAGATCAGCAACGCCAACACCATCCCCGCCAAGGTGAGGGAAGCCTTCCGGTTGGCTTCGGAAGAGCGCCCCGGTGCGGTTCATCTCGAATTACCGGAAGACATCGCCTCCGAGGTGGCAGAGAGCGATACCCATATCTTCCAGCCCAGTGATGCCCGTCGGCCCACTGCCAGTACCAAGAGCCTGGACACTGCCTGCGACATGATCAGCAAAGCCAGGTATCCGCTGATCATGATTGGCGCCGGTGCTAATCGCAAACGGGTTTCCCAGGCCCTGATCCACCTGGTGAACGTGACTGGCATTCCCTTCTTCACCACCCAGATGGGCAAGGGCGTGGTGGATGAGCGCCACCCCCGTTACCTGGGTAATGCGGCGCTCTCGGCCGGCGATTTTGTGCACTGCGCCATTGATCACGCTGACCTGGTGATCAACGTCGGGCACGATGTGGTTGAGAAACCGCCGTTTTTCATGCATCCCGGCGGCAAACAGGTTATCCATGTGAACTTCAGCGCTGCTGACGTAGACCCGGTTTACTTCCCCCAGCACGAGGTGGTGGGCGACATTGCCAACAGCGTGGAGTACCTGGCCGAGAAATGCGGCCAGTGCTCTTCGCACGACTTCAGCCGGTTTATGGAAGTGAAAGCTTCCGTGGACAGCCATATGGCCGACAAGGCGGACGATGGCCGTTTCCCGGTTATTCCCCAACGAATCGTCAACGACGTACGCCAGGTCATGCCCGACGACGGCATCATCGCGCTGGACAATGGCATGTACAAACTCTGGTTTGCCCGCAATTATCCGGCCTACGACAACAACACTGTGCTGCTCGACAATGCCCTGGCTTCCATGGGCGCCGGCCTGCCCAGTGCCATGATGGCGGCCATGCTCTATCCACACCTCAAGGTGATGGCGGTGTGCGGCGACGGTGGCTTCATGATGAATAGCCAGGAGCTGGAAACCGCTGTGCGGCTGAAGCTGAATCTGGTGATACTGATCATCAACGACAATGCCTACGGCATGATCAAATGGAAGCAGGCCCAGGAAGGCTTTCAGAACTTCGGGCTGGATTACAACAACCCGGACTTCGTCAAATACGCCGATGCCTATGGTGCCACTGGCCATAGAATCACCCGTACCGAAGACCTGCGGCCGACGCTGAAAAACGCACTGACCTCGGGGGGTGTGCACCTGATCGATGTGCCCGTGGACTACAGCGAAAACCGCCGTGTGTTTGATGAAGAATTGGTAAATCTGACCTGTAACCTCTAAGGCCTGTAGTATTATTCGCCCAGTATTGAACATTGATTGAGGATGGGCGAATGAGTTACTCGTGGTTCAGAGTGGTGGCACTAGCGCTGGCGGCCGTGGTGGTCGCTGGATGCAGCAAGCCGGAAACGCCCCAGGAAGTGGCCGCTGAATTCTGGCAGGCCCTGTCCGAGAAAGACGCGGATACCGTTGCCGATCTATCGACGCTTGCCGCCCCCTCTGCCTTCGATGGCTACGCCCGGGACTGGTCTGGCACCGTGCCTGATTTCGGTCGGGTGGTCATCGACGATCGCGAAGCTACGATCGTAACCCGCCTGCCCGCTGAAAACGGCGTCCCCGGCGAGCGCCGGGAAGTGAATACCTACCTTGTGGAACAGAGTGGCGACTGGCTGGTGGATTACGACCGCACCGGCGAGGCGATCATGAATCCGTCTCCGTTTGCAGGTTTGATCGGAGAAATGAACCGGCTGGGCGAGCGCTTGACGGCCAGTTTCGGACAGTCCTCCGACGATCTCTCTCGCCAGATGGACGCCATTGCCCACGAATTCGAGGCGTATTCCGATCAGGCCCAGCGCCGGGCAGAGCAGGCCATGGAAGAGTACGGCCAAGCCCTGCAGGGGCTGATGGAAGAGTTGGAGGAATCCATCGAAGAGGCGTTGGAAGACAACCAGCGGGCGCCTGAGAGAGATCGAAGTGTCTTACAGCGAACCGCGGCGGACCTCAATCGAAGCAGCGACAGGCTGGATGAGCCGGATTTCGACGCCTTTGCCGACAGTTCTCGTGCGTTAGCTGAGGCGGGAGCGCGTATCTCGCGCCTGAGTGACGATACCTTCAAAAGCTACAAGCGCACGTGGGACGCCAAACTGGACGAAATCACTGAGCGTACCCGCATATTTTTTGAAGAGCTTCATGGGCGTGGGTGATAACCCGGCGTCATAGAACTGTCATATTGATCTGGTGTACTGAAGATGTGTTAGTCCCTGAAAGCGACTAAAGGAGCTCCTGCTCCACTGCATCTTTGGGCCAACGGACGGCTCCTTTTTACGCCTCTAGTATTACCCCGCCAGCCCGGTAACCACAAACCAGCCGGTCACCAGCGTGAGCGACGTTGCTACAATTGCCAACAACCCGTCCCTTGCTACGATTGCCAGCCCGAAGGCCGTCAACGCAGCGCCGCCACCATTGGCGCTGAAGGGCACCACCTCCATCGCCGGCATGGCCAGAGCCACCAGCATGCAGATAATGGCCATCACATAGAGCCCTGGCCCGTCCGCCAGAAACACCAGGCGCGGCCCTGTCCAACGATCCAGAAAACGAGCCGGTTTTTGCAGCCAGTCCAGTCCCTTCAAGAGCTTGTCCTGGGGCACGGAACGCTGGGAAATCCAGGACGGCATCCAGATGGTGCGTCTGTGGAACAACAGTTGCCCCAGCGTCAGCAGAACCACCAGCCCCAGAATGGTTGGAACGCCGGGAATGTCACCGATCAGCGGCGCCAGGGTGATCAGCCCTGCTACGAGCACCACGGGCCCGAACGAACGTTCCCCCACGCCATTCAGGATATCGTTCACCGACACTCGCCCGGCCCCGGCCGCCGACTCGCGGATCTGCTCCAGCAGTTGTTGCATGTTGGTAGGGTCGCCATTGTTGCGCATAGATAGGGCTCTTCCTCGAATCAGGGTAACGTCTGCCAAATCCGGCCTTTAAAACCTACCATTCCCGATAATCGGAAAACAGCGATTGTGGCCGAACAGAAGCGGAAATAATTGAAGCCTTTGCAGACCAGGACTAATCTCGATCCAGCGATAACAAAAACTTCAAAACCCGGAAATTCCCATGGCAGACTTGCTCAACGTTGACTGGATGCTCACCCTCAACCACCTGCTGTTGATGGCCATTGCCTACCTGCTGGCGTTCCCCATCGGTTTCGACCGGGAAGAGCAGGGGCCCCGGATTGGCCTGAGAACCTTTCCGCTGGTGGCCGTGGTCTCATGTGGCTTCATGCTCGTTGGCCGCGCCGTGATCGACTCCCCGGGCGAACAGGGCCGCGTACTGCAAGGCATTGTCACCGGCATCGGCTTCATTGGCGGCGGCGCCATCCTCAAGGACGACAGCCGAGTAATCGGCACCGCCACCGCCGCCAGTATCTGGAACTGTGGCGCGATCGGTGTGGCTGTTGCGTACCACCACCTTGAGATTGCCATAGCCCTGAGCGCCCTGAACTTCTTCACGCTGCGCTACATGGGAAGGCTGGTGCGGTCGGTGACCGGTGAGCCTGTGGTTGAAGATGGGCAGACAGCCAAGCCTGTGGAAGTTCGGGAGTCTGATAACAAAAAAAGCCCCTGAAATCAGGGGCTTTCTTGCGGTTGGTTGGTGGAGGTAGTGGGATTTGAACCCGATGCCGCACCTTCTCAAAGCGCCACGCCAAAACCCAAAACCGTAGACACTTTGTTGAAACCTATCGGCAGCGTTTTTGATATGCTTTGACAATCAAGTAACTGTGCAAGGACGCCAAATGCAAGCTAAAGAAATTGTTGTTAAGCCAGTGCTCCATAACGAATTTCGAGCAATGACGAATGCAATTGCAGCGTTTGCGACCGCAACTCTATTGATGTTCTTGCAAGGCAACTTCGGCGAACTCGATAAATATAGCGCCATGGCATTGTTCCTTTTCACAGCAGCGATCCCCCTGTGTGTTGCAGCCTCTTTCATCTCTTTCTTATTTTCTCAAAGAAGCCACATCCCGGCCTGGGCGAATACCATTCTGGACTTAATCATGGGTGCGGGCTGGGTAGGTGGTATCGTGGGCCTTGGCGCTTTGCTGGTATCGGCAAGTGGTCTTTTGGCTGCAATTTTCGCAATTTCAGTCTGCGTCGCTTTCTTTAGTTTTGTGTTTATCGCCTATGGGATCGGAAGAAGTGATGCTCAATCCAGCGTTGAGGAACTTCCTGAGTCAGACGAGAGCGGGGCTGAACTTAAGCCGGGTAACGATTTGGAGAGTTAGTCGTATGCGGAATGATCAGGTCAGTGTACGAGGTGATTTCAGGTGTGCTGCCGCTACAACGCAATCGACGTCCCACTGGTCCAGGGTCTTCTCGAAATCCTGGGCACCACCTACGCGTCCAACCCCGACGGTAGCGGCTACCGCCCATCACCAAAATGCAGCACCTTCAACACCCGATTGGGTAGCCTGGAACCAGTCCACTCTGGAAAAGGCGGTTTCACTCACATCGGGCCATCATCCCGGCCAGCGGCTTCCATGAATAGACCGGAGAGAAAGAAAGGGCATAAGCAGAGTGCAACAACATCCACCCTAAGAGCATCCCCCGTGATGCTCAAACCGAAAGACTTTAATATGTGGCTTGACCCACACCTGACCAACACAGACCTACTCCATCACCTGCTGAAAATCAGCATCAAAAGCCCTTGTTGGTGGGGCCAATAAAATCACCAGCGAACCTGGGATAAGCGGGGGAGGGTGAAATGATCGAAGCGGGCCAAGCGTAACCGAGAATCACGGTGTAGGCGTTCCCTCACAAGACTTTAAGACAAGTCCTCTACAAACCATGACCAGTAAACTAGCGGCGAGCTTTTTCTTCAGAATGACCGGAGCTCACCGAGGGCAAGATGCCTGGCAAGAGCGACACCTGCATAGTGGTGGTGTGACTTCAGGGAGAGCTCTGTTCTGACCCTTCCTAATTAACTTTTGTGTAATGTTTCCTCATTCCGTACTATCAAGTTTTAACTATGACTGCACGGAGGCACAATGCAACTTAGTTATCTGCGTATTAAGAATTTTAAGTCTTTCAAAGATGAATGCATCAATGTGGGTTCGCATCACGCTCTAGTTGGTGCTAATAATTCTGGAAAGTCTGGTGTTTTGAAGGCTCTCGACTTTTTGCTTAATCCATCAAAGAAAAATATCGATGAAGAGTCTTGGTATCATTGTCTCACAGATGAGCCGATATGGATTGAAGCAATATTTACAGAACTCTCAGGAAGTGAGTCCGAATCACTGAAAGGATACCTTCGAGACGATGGATCTTTTCATATCGCTCGATCTGCAACTGCACATGAAGAGCAAATTGATGGGGAGTTCGATTTTGATATTAGTCAGCATTTCCAAAAGAGTTCTCCAAAATTCCCTTGGCTTAATCCATCCAGTGTAAGCGCCAAGGCTATTAAAGAGTGGGACGAGGCCGGAGTGGCCGATACAGAAATTAACGGCAAGAAGTTTAGAGATTACTTGCCAAGTAGAAAGGTCGGTGACTGGAAGCAGGCAATTGAAGAGTTTTGTTCTGATGCCCTTCTTGAAAGTGATTACATTGAATGCTGGCATGAAAACCCAGCAGGATATTCAAGTGTTCTTAAGAGTATACTTCCTGCTTATATCTATGTTCCTGCAGTAAGAGATGTAAAAGATGAGGCTAAATATACCGCATCTTCGCCTTTTGGAAAGCTTTTAAAGAAAATTCTTGAGAATGTTGCTGAAGAGCGGAAAGCTGAAGTTGAGGTGCAGCTTAAATCTGTTGCTGAAAGCTTTAATAGAAATGATAATGGAATACGGATTCAGCAAATAGATGATTTGGAATCTTCAATAAATGGAATTTTGTCTGAATATATGCCAGCGGAAATAGAGATAGAGTTTGAAACTCCATCTTTCGATAAGATTATTCAATCGCCAAGATTGTTTTCACATGATGGTTTTAGAAGCTCGATAGAAAATAAAGGCCACGGTTTGCAGAGGGCGGTAATATTGTCGATTTTGCGTGCTTTCGCGCAAGATAATAATGATGCTCTTAACAATACCATATTTGGTATTGAAGAGCCTGAGATATATATGCATCCTCAAGCTCAAAGAACCCTTCGGAGAGTGTTTAAGCAGCTTTCTGATGGAGGTAGTCAGTTATTTTATTCTACCCATTCTTCTTTGCTTTTAGATATTGTTCATTTCGATGAAATTGTAAGGCTTGAAAGAAATGATAGTGATAATGGTGCATACTCTATATGTCGCCAGATTTCCCCAGGTGATTTAATATCGGATATTGAAAATCGTATCCCGAGTATGAAAGGAGTTGTGTCGTCGGAGTCTATTCGTCAGCATTATCATAATGCGTATCATCAGAATAAATCTGAAGGTTTTTTTGCTCAAAAGGTAATTTTGGTGGAAGGGGCTACAGAGTCTTACTGTCTACCGCTGCTGTTTGAGGCCTCCGAGTATAACCTAGACTATTATAATATCTCGGTTATAGAGTGTGGTGGAAAGGGGCAGATGGACAGATTGTATCGGGTATTTAATGAGCTAGGAATCGCTTGCTACATAGTATTCGACTTTGATCAGGGTTCTACCGATTCTGGTAGTAGAAGGACGTCAAAAGGAATTATGGAGTTAGTGGGGTGCTCAGAGGAGTTCAATGATGATTTCTTGGTAATTGATAATCTGTGCGCATTCAGAATTACTTGGGAGCACTACATGGAATCGAGTATTTCAAGTTATTCTGAGTATAAGGAGAAAGCGCATGAAATTCTTGGAAAAGTAGGAAAGCCTCTTGAAGCGAGATTTATTACACATCTACATTTGGAAAACGGCGGGGAATTACCTAAGGCGATTAGCGCTATTATTGAACGTGTAATTAAGTTGCAATGGCGTGGTAGCTGTTTGGCATAGTACGTACTAAAGCTGAAGTTTGCACATGCTGCTTCAGCTTTATGTTCATTTTCAAATGTCATCGCTTTGATATTGCCTGAAACCGACACCACACAACACGACGGCCAGCCCATTTGTCTCCTGACCATCTGGGCACAGTTTCAGATCTTGGGAAAAGGTAGACTAACTCTGAGTGTTCCCTGAGTCTGATATTTCTTTTTCTAAGGCTTTGTTAAATTCCTTCAGTTTTGCAATTATTCTGTCTGAGTTTTTTGCTGCGAGCTGTCCGAACTCCTCTTTTCCTTCTTCAAACTCCAATTCCTGCCTGAGGCTGGATCTAAGCTCAGTGGTTACTTGGTGTGCCATTTTAAGTTTTTCTACAAGCCATTCAGAGTGTTGGAGCTCGAGTTTAATCCTGGAAGCTTCCAGGTTCGCTTTTTTCAGTAGGTGCTCTTGAGATTTTCTGTTCCAGAATTCGAAGGAGTGATTCAGTCGATTGTACTCGTCGTGGTTTTGCTCAGCTTTCTCGTGCCATGTAGTTATTTCGAGAATTAGTCGCTTAGACTCTGTCCTCGCGACATTCAGGTGTTCTTCTGTTTCCGCGAGCTCATTACTAAGTTGAATAAAAGGTATGAGCTGTCGTAGTCCTTCGAGATAAGCTTCCCCAAGTTGAGTGGCTAGTTCTCCGGCAACCTTTGCCGTTTCAATCTCTGATATGAGCTGGACCTGCCCAGCGCTTGCGGTGAAGTTGTTTAGCGATTCTGTTGAAAATTCGCCTTGTCTGAACAGTGTCGGCATCTGCCCGAGAAACACCTGCATATCTACTAAGTCTTTTTCAGCTTTTAAGTAGGTTTCTCTGCGCAGTTCTATTTTTCGTTGTGTCGATCTCTCAACGCGCTCCTGATCAAGTCGTTCCTGAAGTTGTCGAAAGTTGCTTCTATTTTGCAGGTGGATGCCAAAAAGGGTAATCAATGCGGCTGTGATAGCGGCGAGCACTGTGTCTGGCGGTGAGGGAATTTCGTGCAGGAGCTCAAGCATCGAGTTCAAGGAAAAGCTGTCCAATTTCTCACCCCGTTGGCAGTTGGTTGACACTTTTTGGAAATTGTTTGCTGTATAAACAAAAAAAGCCCCTGAAATCAGGGGCTTTTTTGCGGTTGGTTGGTGGAGACGGCGTCCCTATAAAAACATCTATAGGATTTTGATTTAGTTATAGTTGTTAAATAAGTTTTTTGCCGTTACCCGCAATGTTACCCACAATTTGGCTTCATGAGGAGCTTTTTACCGAACCAGCTTGTATCGGAATCCGGAAATATTAGTTAGCTACTAATTAGTTATGTGATCTATATTAGATCGATCTCCGGTACCCCAGCAGAGGTCAGCAGTTGGAAAAGCTCATCTACCTTTACCCGACCACCACGCTCTGAGCAAAAGGTAAAGATTGCTCTTTGTTTGGCTCGAGAGAGTGCTACAAAGAAAGTTGCAAGCCCTTCAGCGTTTCCTGGTGTATGTGACCACCATGTTTGATCATCAAGCCCGAGAAAGACAATTGTGTCGTACTCAAGTCCCTTGCTCTTATGTACTGTCATCAGAGGAATCTGGTCAACACCTTCGAATAAATCTACGCACGCCTCCCAAGATATTGCGTTTTTGGCAGATTCGGCAAGATACTCGCAGAAGGCTTCTACCATGATTTCCAGAAGATCCCCTGTAGAGTACTGAACGTAAGAGCGTGCAAATTCCTTCAGGCCCAAGAAGTCAACGATCTTATTCGATATCAGGTGGGCGTTGGTCTCAGTCGGTGGTAGGCCCTCCATTGTTTCGCGAAGGTCTTTTAAAAAAGATTCGAATTCAGATTCAATGCGTCTTTCTGCAACATCGTCAGATGGAGGAACAGCTCGGAGCTCCCTCACCGCGTTAACGCATAGCTCCCATGCCCTTGGTGCCTGGCGTGAAGCCCCTAGTCGCATCAAGGCGATTGCAGTACAGGAAAAATGGTCGGATAAAAGATCTTGGAGCGTCGTTTTGCCTATTGCTTTGCTTTCGTTCCTTACCTGTAGACCTTGTTTCATAAGTGGGGTAACAAGGTTTTTCTCGAAAATGTCGGCCCTTTGTTTTACCAGGATGGCGTAATTTCGAGGAGTATTTCCTCTATCCCTCATATCGGTGACTAGCCAGCTGGCCAAGTACTCCACCTCATCGCTGATTCGAGTTGAGCACCATACCTGAGCGACGTCCCCATCTATTCTATTGACTGATTGAGACTTGGATTCGGTAACACCTTGATCGAGAGCTTTGGCAACAACATGTTGAATCTGAACAAGTTCTGGAGAAGAGCGAAAATTGAATAACAAAGGAATGCTGGTCGCATTGAAGTCGTGGCTGAACTGTTCAAAGGCATCAATTCTGGCGCCTGCCCAAGTCATTATTCTCTGTTTGTTGTCTCCCACTGCGGTGACGCTGATTTCTCCACCACTGAATGCTGAAAGAAGAAAATCGTACTGTGCATATGTCGTATCTTGGAATTCATCAACAAAGACAAAAGGGTACGTTAGCTGCAAAGCACGCCTTACATGAGGTACCGCGCGCAACAAGAGCTCTGCTAGACGGTTCAGCGCAACAAAAGTCAGCTTGGAGGAGTGGTAGGACCGCAAAAGTTCGTCCCACCAACACTGAATAATAAATTCGGTGGCCGTTTTAGGTGTATGACGAGCAATGGGAAGTCTATGAGCTCCGACCCAACGCGACTCGAAGGTATTTGGGCTGAAATCCGGTACCTCACCTGGCCATTGAGCCGCGGAGCCCGCAAGGAACTGTTCGATCTTCCGGCGTGGTGGAAATTCAATGTCATATCGTTCTGTCGGACGCCAATCGGCCGGTATGGCCGCAAGGAAGCGATCAACTAGGCTTTTTGTGAAGGCATCAAAGGTCACCGAGGAAAATCGGTTCGATAATTCCTCCGGACACCGCTTTTTTACACGCTCTCCTAAATTCGAGGCTGCGTCACTTTTAAATGAAATTGCGAGTATTCGATATGGTGCAGGGCATATTCCTGTCTCAAGTAAGTAGGCAGCCCTTTGAGCCAGAAATTCCGTCTTGCCTGCACCGGGCCCGGCAAAAACGCACGTTGAGCTATCGTTTTTTAGCGCCTGCCACGCAGCTGGTTCCAAGTCTGCTATGCCTCGCGGGTGCCATTGATGCGGTTGGGTGAGCAACATTCGAGCCGACCTTCGATTATTGGGGTGTTAGGTTGTTAGCCACTGTTGCGATGAGAGCCTTCAGCTCCTCAGGCGCTTGCGCTGACAGTTGCTCGGTGGGAATGCTGCTCAATACACGAACATGTGTGCTGGGCTTTCCCCTCCCCAGGAAGAGGTAGCGGTACCAACGCAAGGACTGATCGTGGTCTGCGCTATAAAGGTTCCCGTTTCCCCCTTCTCCTAGGACAGCGGTCCGTGGGTCCCCTTGGGAAGACGGGCCGTTTCGTCCATCCTCAACAACCTGATAATGCATGGGGAGTGAGCGGAGCATCGAATAGTCAAGGTCAAGAGGGTCACAAAAGAACACGCTGTGCCTTCTTAAAAAGCCTAACCATTGATTCAGTCCTGCTAAATCGTCATCCGATCGCGCATCGAACGTTGCGAGATCATGAGAGGGCCCATTAGGTGATGGAGATTGAAAAATCTGTTGCGGAGTGACCCCGATTTCCATCAGCTGAGAGCATGCGGTTTTGATTCGACCCCAACCCCCGCCTTCTCTCCCCCGGTCAAGATCAAGGAGCGTGGCATAGGGGATTTCCAGGCCGGCAAGAAGGCGCCAGAGGTGGTTTACGTGCCTCCCGCCCAATGGAACCACTGACACTACTGAGCGGTCAATGTCGCACCCCATTGCTTGGCTGACCCTCGGGATGACGATTTCTTCAGAGGCTCCCTCTCCAAGAACTACGAAGCGGGCAAAATATAATTCGGGGTAACTGCGAACGGCCTCACGTACGAATTTCGAGGCGTCCTCCTGGTTTTCCGGCAATGTTATTGCCTTAACTTGCGCTGTTCTATCAGGTGATTTTAGCCGGAAATGTCTTACTTGGGAGGGATCGACTCGCGCAAGAATACTTGCAGAGTGGCTTGATAGGACTGCTTGTGCATGATTACCGCCGGTTAAATTTACGATTTGCCCGACTATCCGTGATAGATAGAACGGTGCGAGATTGTTTTCGGGCTCTTCGACGGCTATCAAAGTGAGCGCAGGAAGGGGTATGCCGCCAGGCTGGAATCCCGAGTTAGTGGAATCGTTTGAAATGCTGGCCTCGACATCAAGGGTTGATGCCGTCATTGCTAGATGAAAAAGTGAGCGCTGGCCATCACTTAGATCATCAAGTGCTCGCTCTCGACCCGCTTCATCCGGATGGAAGACGACCTCTACTTTGCGTATGAATTCTTGGAATCGCAGATCGATAGGCCGAAATATCGGTGTGGTGTCGGTGCCGGCAGTATGGACCTCTTGCCATCGCCGTTTCACAGCATTTGCCACAGTATCTACAGCCGTCTCTCCCGTGAATGCGGCATTGAGAGTCGAACCCGCTTCAGCAAATGTACTTCTTACACCATCTGACCAGTTAATTGCCCGCCAAAGCCGACCTCGCAGAAATGCGGTCACTTGGGATGCCCCGTCTCTTGAAGCCGGTACATAGATCAGTTGGATTCGGCTTCGGTCTGCAGCTTTTACGTCCATGCAGTCCGCGTCTTCGAATTCTCCAAACTTTTTGACAGCAAAATACCTTTGCTCGATGGCTCCGTCGAGAGAGCCATCATCTATCCATGTTGCTTCTAAGCGGATTCTGCATTTCAGGTTTCCGTGTTGATCAGCAGCCATCTGATGGAAGAATTCAGGAACAGAGCGTGCGCTAACTTCGTCAGACGACAGCTCTGGAAATGCTATAACGGCTTCAATGGCAAGGTTTCGTTCGCTTGGAGATATGCTTTCGTCGCTCGGAATATGAAAATCTTGACGGCGAAGTCTTCTTTGATCTCCGGTGATGCCGAATAGCCGTTGGAGCGCCTGCATTAATGCTGTTTTTCCCGAACCATTGAATCCCACTAGCGCGGTCAGGCCTGGGTCCAAATCAATACTTTGTGAATCCGGGCCGAAGCACCGAAAGCTGGTAAGGCTGATGCTCTCTATAAACATAAAACTCCCTAGGTGGCTCGTATCATCGAGCTGCAGCGCGCAATTAACTCCGGAAATGTCTGTTCATATTGGCTGAAATCTTTCTGTATGTCAGGGCAGAACTTATTCAAATAAATCTGACACATATATCACCTCTGTGAGCTAGGGCACTGACTGTGCCTCCCCTCCCAATTCACAGAGGTAATTCCAATGTCTGAAAAATGCCCCAACTGCCTGTCCATCCGGATCGGTATGAACAATTACGGCAAGAAAACCGCTGGCGTGGTCGGTGCGTCTGCCGGTACCTATGGCGGTTTTGCCGCCGCAACAGCTGGTGCTAAGGCCGGTGCCGCCCTGGGAATCGTCGGCGGTCCGATAGGCGCGACTGTCGGTGGTATTGGCGGTGCTGTTATCGGTGCGTTGCTTGGCGGCGCAACTGGTGCTTCCGCTGGTGTAATCCTGGGCGACGTTCTCGATGAGCGTGTGCTCGACAACTACCGCTGCCTTGATTGCGGCTATTCCTTCAGTGTCGACCCTGACTCCCCAGACGACATCCGTTAATTCCCCTCGCGCATTTCAAAGGAGAACAACCATGGCTCATCTCATCGAGCAAATGGCCTATGTTGGCCAAACCCCGTGGCATGGCCTGGGGAACGAACTCACCTCGAATCAGCCCCTGGAAGTCTGGGCAAAGCAAGCCGGCCTGGACTGGCAGATCCAGGAAAGCCCGGTCCGCTATGTCACTAATTCTGGCGGCACCCTGGGCGAGATCCTGTCCTACCCGGATTCCAAAGTGCTTTATCGCTCGGATACAAGAGCACCGCTATCGGTGGTCGGCAACCGCTTCAAAGTGGTTCAGCCTGAGGAGATTCTGGAGTTCTATCGGGACCTGACCGAAGTCTCCGGTTTTGAGCTGGAAACTGCAGGTGTTCTGAAAGGTGGCCGGAAAATGTGGGCACTCGCCCGTACCGGCCAAACCGGAATGCTCAAGGGCAACGACCAGACCAACGCTTACGTGCTGCTGGCAACCGCCTGTGACGGCACGATGGCAACGACTGCTCAGTTCACCAGTATTCGAGTGGTGTGCAATAACACTCTCGCCGTTGCCTTGAAGGGCGCTACTGCCAACGCCGTGAAGGTGAAGCACAACACCGCCTTCGACGCCGACCTGGTGAAGAAACAGCTAGGAATCTCGGTCTCAGCTTGGGACCACTTCATGTATAGCCTGAAGACCCTGAGTGAGCGAAAGGTGAAAACCACAGAGGCCAGGAACTACTTCCTGAAGGTATTTACCGATGATTCCGGAAGTGGTGTCGGTAAAACCAACGAGCGATCCATGGCCAAAGCGCTGTCCCTCTATGAAGGCGAGGGCATGGGGGCCACGTTAGCTTCGTCTGACGGCACAGCCTACGGGCTGCTCAATGCGGTGACGGAATTCATCGATCATCAGCGCCGTGCCAAAACTGTGGACCATCGACTGGATTCAGCCTGGTTTGGCACCGGTGCAACCTTGAAGAACCGTGCATTAGAGCAGGCGATGTCACTTGTGGCCTGAGCCAATCTTACAAATCTCGAAACCGCCATAAAGCCCACCGGAGCCTGATGCTCTGGTGGGCTTTTTTATGTCTGGAGGAAAACACCATGGGCATGAGTGAAAAGGTAATTCAGAAACAACGGCCAGCGTTGCGCCTGGTCTCCACCAAGGGTCTCAGCCGGGATGAATGGTTGAAGGTACGTAAGCAGGGCATTGGCAGTAGCGATGCGGCTGCAGCGGTAGGCATGAACCCTTATCAATCCCAACTGGAACTCTGGATGGTCAAAACCGGCAGGGATGCTGGTTTGCCTAAACCGGATTCTGACGATCCCACCTCGCCGGTCTACTGGGGCCATATTCTTGAGCCGATTGTGGCAGAGCAGTACAGCCAGCAAACGGGCCGGAAGGTGCGTCGGGTCAATGCAGTGTTGCAGCACTCCGATCCGGAAAAGCATTGGATGTTGGCCAACCTGGATTATTCCGTGGTGGCCAATGACGACGTGCAGATCCTGGAATGCAAAACGGCAGGGGAGTTCGGGTCACGGCTTTGGAAGGAGGGGGTGCCGGACTACATCCAGTGCCAAGTTCAGCATCAGTTGGCTGTCACCGGGAAGCAGGCGGCGGACGTGTGCGTTCTGCTGTGTGGTCAGGAGCTGAAGATCTACCGCATTGAACGGAATGAGGAGCTCATCGAGGCGCTGTACGTGCTGGAGCGCCAGTTCTGGGACTTCGTTGAAACGGATACACCGCCACCGGTCGATGGAACCGATTCTTCTGAGCGTGCATTGCGCCATCTGTACCCAGTGGACAGGGGGGAGACCCGGGACTTCAGCCAAAGCAAGGAACTGTCCGATGCGTTCGACGAGCTGCTGGCTATCCGCTCGGAAATGGAAGCCCTCAGTTCTACCGAATCCCACCTGAAGCAGCGAATCGAGAGCCAGATGGGCGAAGCCTCAAAGGCCACCTTCCCAAGCGGCAGTGTGAGCTGGAAACGGAGCAAGGATTCCGTCGGGCTCAATGTGAAGCAACTGCTGAAGGATCAGCCAGGGCTTTTGGAGCAGTACCCCCTCACTAAACCGGGCAGTCGTCGGTTCCTCATCCAAGCATGAATACCCCATTGGCCACGAGAGCATGACGAGTGCCCCGTGGCCCTTTTTCTCAGGAGAGTCATCATGATTAAAGGTTTAGCCATCACGCCTCCCGTACTGGGGCGTATCAGTATCGGTCGGGTCGTTGAAAAGAACGGTATCCGGCTGCCACAGAAAGACGATCAATTTACCATCACCTCCCAGATCCAGGAGAAGGACGCCGGGTGGGTCTTGCATCCGTTAGACGCGGAGTTAAGAAAGGAAGCTACAAACGGAAAATTGCGGACCATCCCAGTTCGCATGTTGTTCAACGAAGCGGACCTCAACCTCCGGGCCGAATACACCATGTTCGACCGCAAAAGCGGGCGGCCTATGTGTGTAGGCAATGGCGACACCTGTAAGCGTCTGACGCAGTCAGGAGTGCAGTCTTTGCCATGCCTGGGGCCAACGTTGTGTGAGTTTGGCAAAGGTGGTCTGTGCAAGCCGTATGGCCGTCTGAACGTGAAGGTCGGTGACGACGATGATCTCGGCACCTTCATCTTCCGGACGACCGGTTACAACAGCATCCGGACTCTTGCGGCAAGGCTGAGCTACTACCAGGCAGTCTCTGGTGGTCTGCTGGCGTACATGCCGTTGGAACTGAAGCTGCGAGGGAAAAGCACGACGCAGAGTCATCGCACGCCGATTTACTATGTGGATCTGGTGGTCAAGGAGGGGATGTCACTGCAGGAAGCGGTGGCTGAGGCGAGGGAAAAGGCCAGGCAGGTAAAAGAAGAGGGAGTTGATCAGGCTGCGTTGGATGCTGCGGCTGCAAAGGGGTTCGGCAATGCGCTGTTTGAATATGATGAAGATGAGATGAGTCAGGTGATTGAGGAGTTTTACACAGTGACTAAAGATGCAGACAAGGGGCCAGTGGACAGTTCCTCTGTCGTATCAAAGCTGCAAAGGGGCCTCGAACCTGCGACGTCAGCATCCGGATGACATTAAACGAGTGGTCCTGCATGGGCCACTCATCTGGCCTGCTGCATGTTTATTTTTTGGTTGCGGAGGGATGCTGCTGAGGTAAAAGGCAGGGGCCTAGTCAGACCACATGGTAACGAACTATGGTTTGGTCTAACCTGCTGATTGATTGAAGGGAGTTGCAACGTGTTGGAGTTCGGGTTGACTCCTGTTCTAGCCATCAGCAAGGAAGCGGAGAAGTAGCCTTGAAAACTAACTATGTACTGATCGACTTCGAAAATGTGCAGCCGAAAAACCTCGAGCTGCTAAAGGGCCATGGCTTTAAAGTCCTTGTTTTCGTGGGCTCTAAGCAGGTGAAGATTTCGTTCGATCTCGCTTGTGCAATGCAATCTCTAGGCCCTGATGCCGAATACGTAAAAATTGAGGGCAATGGGCCGAATGCTCTGGACTTCCATATCGCGTTCTACATTGGGAACATCGCGGCAAAAGATCCCGATTGCTACTTCCATGTCATTTCAAAGGACACCGGCTTTGATCCGCTGATCAAACACCTGAAAACCAGGAAAATCTACGCTCAGCGAGAAAAGGATATCTCCGAAATCCCACTTCTCAAGATCGCAAACTCCAAATCTATGGCAGAGCGTATTGATGCCATCGTTGAATTTCTTAAAGCCCGAGGATCGGCCAAGCCAAGGGCCGTTAAAACGCTATCTAATTCAGTGAACTCCCTATTCATGAAGAGGCTCGAAGAAGAGGAGTTGGCGAAGATTATTGATGAGCTCATTCGCCAGAAGATCGTCATTACGAATGGTTCCAAGGTCAGTTACCAGTTACCCGGCAAGCCTTAACGGCTGCTCCGTGGCTTTATAGAGCTGCGCTAAATTTTGAACGAAGTGGTGTTATTAATGTTGAAAGTGGCTGTTATGGTGGGGTTGATCTTTACCCTTTACGGGTGCGCATACAGCATCAAAGACGTAGATGTGAGCGGCAAGGAGCCAAGCTGTATCAGGGAGTGCGCAATGAGTTATTCGACGTGCGTTTCTCAGGGCAACCAGGTTGGCTTCAAAACCGAAACATTGCGAGCATGCAGGGAGTCATACGTTGTTTGCACCAATACCTGCCCAGCCCAGTAGTCGTTAACAAAGCGCGTCTTTCGAATGCCTTTTGCCGGTACGCGCCTAAAGCCGCAGCTGCTGGCAATAGCCTCTAAATCAAAAAACAATTGAACAGGAGATAATGTTTGCTGTACTTGATCGCAGTAGTGATGGGGTACTTCGTCGGAACGAATGCTCTGGTTGAAAAACAGGCAAAGAGATTCGTTGGCGCAGATTATGCGAATCCCGCGATGAGTATGTTGTCGTCACTTGGTGCTTTCGGCGGATGGTTTTGTATTTTGCCCGCTGCGTATTTTATTGGCTCTGATTATGGGAACGGATTTCTCGACGGACTCTTCTTCGTGCTTGCTTCGATTGGAGGGGCAGTGCTCTCCGGATTTCTTCAAATTCCAGGTTTGAACTACCTTCTTAGCGTAGTCACCATATTCGTTAATATTGCCCTTGCCTTTGTTGTATATTCAATGACTTAAGTTGAAACCCCAATAGCCGCAATCTACACCACATTCGCTATCTTAATTTTGGTGCGGCCGCCTTCCCGTCTGGGGATTAAGTGCTGTAATGGCTGACTTCAAAAGATGTCACTGTTTGGGCTTCTGTAGGCTTTTTTAGGTCTGTGCCAAGCTGTATTCGTAAAAAGGAAAGACGATGAAGAAAGAGATAGTCATGATGGTTTCCGTCTTAGCGGTTGGGGGCGGAGGGTACCTGCTAGGTTCACAGCATGAAGAAAATCAATCCGCTGTCTCCTCTGGGTCAGCAGACCTTGCTTCTGCACAAGAAGGCAACCTCCTCCGTCTTGTTGATGCAGGCGGGACAGTGCGACCGTTATCGAACTCAAAGACCTGGGGGAAAACGTCTTTCGATGACACTACTCTCCAACTCAACTACCAGACAGCTGTCAGACCAGAGTTCCTGAGGGTTGGGCGGAACACCCCAAATGGAACTAGGTTCCTAGCCAAGTTCCCTGGGTCTGCCGTTAATTTGCCGCTGAAGTTCAGTGACAGTTTCGAGGGCTTCAACAAGTGGGGCGAGCTTAATCAGGGCTACTACGTCCAAATTGCGGAACATGATTTCGACAGCGACGATGTGCCTGAAATCGTTGTTGCTGTTGGAAATGGCTTGCTCGACATGGCTGTGAATGTTGTTAAATATCATGCGCCTCAGTCTTCTAGTAATGCCGCCCGTGCAGAGAATTGGGAGTTGATCGGTTCATTTTCGGGCCAACAAAAGGCATATCTTGGACATGACACCATCGAGTTACCATTCGGATCACAGGGCCTTTTTCGAGAATATACCTGGGTAAAACGTAAATTCGTCAGGACCAACTAGGCTCTTTTGTTCCGAGAAAAGCTGGGTTTGAAGTGTCTTAGGATCAAAATATAAGGGAAATAATGAAAATTTTATCCGTAGTGTTGACCGCTTGGTTCTCAATTGCTTTTAGTGGTGCTGCGTTCGCTGATGGCAACGACTTACTCAACGATTGCAGTGTGCTGGAGGTGCCTAGCGAGGACGCGACATTAAATTTTGAGTATGGACTCTCGCTCGGTACTTGTACGGGAATGATGCAGGGGCTGACTAACCTGAATAAGATTTATGAGGCTTTGTTGGGCGATGGCGCTTTATTTTGTACCCCTGAGCAGGGCGTCACTAATGGTGAGGCTGCAAAGATCGTTTTGAAATACTTGAAAGACAACCCTCAAAAACTGGGTCAACACGAAGTTGAGCTTGCAGTTCAGGCCTTTAGAGAGGCGTTTCCTTGTAAATAAGCTTCGGTGCAATACCTGTGTGAATCCCTCCAATCGTGTCCTATTTCAGGTGCTCTTCGACAATCGGGACTTGGAATTCCGGCGAAGATGCAGGTCAGGTGGAAACGCAAAACCCAAGATGAAATCGCTGGACTTTTCAGTTTATGAACGATTACTACGTTTACGTCTACATCGACCCTCGGAATTTCGAAGAGTTTTACTACGGAAAGGGTAAAGGTTCCCGGAAAAACGCGCACCTGGGTGAGACCTCAGATACGGAAAAGTCGAGACGAATAAAAGCTATTAGGAAAGAGGGGCTGGAGCCGGTTGTTCGCGTTATCGCTCGAAATCTGTCTGAGCACGACGCGCTTCTGGTTGAAAAAACGCTCCTATGGAAACTGGGAAAGCATCTCACCAATATTTCCTCCGGGCACTACGCCAGTAACTTCCGGCCACACGATGCCTTGCACAAAAAGCTGTCCGGGTTTGATTTCCAGAACGGGCTCTATTACTACAATGTCGGCGAGGGAACTCATCGGAATTGGGATGACTATTTGAGATTTGGCTTCATTTCCGGAGGGCAGGCTTCTCGGTTTCGTGACGCAATGCTGGGTTTCGAGAAGGGAGACATTTTCGCTGCTTATCTGAAGAGGCATGGTTTTGTGGGAATCGGCCGGATAACACAGAAGGCAAAGCCAGTTCGAGAGGTCTATGTTGACGGCAGGCCCCTCCTGCAGCAGGAGTTGAAGTGTCCCCAGATTGCTGAAAACAGTGATGATCCGGACAAGTCGGAATATGCGTGTCTGGTTGATTGGATTTCGATAAGAAAACGGTCTGACGCCTACTGGAAGGCGCGAAGCGGACTCTTTACGTCGCAGCTGGTTCGGGCTTCATTGGATGCGCAGCCTCTGACCGTTGCCTGTTTGGAAGAGGAGTTCTCAGTGGATTTCCAGGAGCTGTTGATTTAAACGCAACGTTTGCGGTCGGCTCAGGGTTCGGCACGGCAATCTACATTTGTAACTTGGCTCGGCTTTATTCGTGTGGGTTCTCAGGAGTAATTCCGGCATTTATCTTATCCTGAGCTTCCCGAAGCCTAGAGATGATGGTCCCGAAGTCGTCCGGGACGCCAAAAAACATCCTGCCTTCAATTGCCGCCGTGTGATCGGCTGCAATCTGTTCAAGTCGATCATCTTCCGGTATGAGAACCATTTTACCCTCTAGCACCGCCTCAAAACTCACGCCTTTTTGCGCCCACCGCTGGCTCTTCATAGCCACTACGTCGGCCATTGCGTCCATGGCCTCGAGGGGGCCAATGAAATCATCTTGCTGAAGGAGGCGGTCCACGTCGTACCAGTGCCGCGCCAGTCGATGAGGGTCCGGGTCTTTCTCCTGAGTCGAAAATTGGTGCAGTGCGGTAAGCTTTTCCCAAAGAACATACCCTGGGTGATATGCGGCAACCGTTGCTTGAGGAAACGCGATGGCCTGAAGCTCTTCCAGTTCTGCAAGATAGCATCCGACATCATGGCTTACGGTTGGTCGGCCCCGGTTTCGGCCACCGAATTCCAGCAGGATGTAGTCGAGCTGGTAGTTGCTGTCATAGCTGCTCAGTCTCGGAAAATGAACGTTTACCTTTTCCCCTTTCGAGTTAGGTTCCAACTCCGCCCGTAGCCCCTCAATGTCATACTCGGCCAGTCTTTCGTTGAGACGATCAACCAGGTTTGCAGACCATTCGGTTAGCAGCTTCGTCTGTCGGTCGCGGAATTTCTTTTTCTGGCTGTTGCTCTGAGTGGATTGCTCCCACGCTGCGATCTCATCAGGTTCACCGGCAAGATCACTCCAGTGAATGGAGAGGTCAATGTCTTCCGAGAAGCGTTCAATGGCTCTCCAGCACTTGCTCAGGGCGGTACCGCCCTTGAAGGCGGTTGAGTAAGCGCCAAGCAGGTTCTCGTTGTAGAGCAGACGAAGGACCTCCGCTACCCAGATATCCTTCTCAAGGAAATTCTGGGCCAGGCCAGCGGGATGTTTTTGGGCGCCAAGGTCCAGGATCGCTTTCAGCTCGTCATGCTTTTTGGGATCGCGATAAAGATCGAAAATATCCGTCAAGCCATCATTTCCTTTTCGAACTGCTCTAATTTGGCGTGCCACCCTTCAGGCAGATGTGTCGACTTGAGCCTTCTGATAGCCGTTCGGCTTTCTGACTCGGAAAGCTTCAGCCTGGAAAGGGCTTTTTTCAGTCCGCTGAGCTTAACGGAATTGGCTGGGGTGACGGTTAAGCTTCGCAGTAATTCACCTTCCGGGCGTGATTTCCATCGTAGCTTTGACTCCGCGACGTGCCGCACCTCAACAACTTCGTTGCCAACTGAAAACGTTCTGCTGGCCCCGTTACTCCAAAACACCGTTTTGACGGGGGCTTGTGTTTGCAGGCCGAGTCGATAAGCGGACTCAACACCTTGCCTCACCAGCGTGTAACCATGTTCTTGTGCCCATTTTTTAGCGACCTGTTCTGCGCTAGCCGTGATTTTGATGGATGGCATGCTAGCCAGGGGTTTTGGGCGAACATACATACCTTTGGCTACGCGCTCGACGACGCCTTCTTGAGCGAGCCTGCTTAGTGTTTTTTGCACAGACGCACTCGAGCCCAGCTCATGGAACTGACTAATGGAAAACGGGACGCCCCGCCTCATGTGCCGCAATCGACGGGTTATTTTTTCTGAGGTAGACATGGCTTAACCTGACATATCGATAACATAGTGGATTTAGTCTAGCCCTTTAGTGATAGTCGGCGCAAGCGCCCCAATGTCAGGACCGTATAATTTACTATGGTGAAAAAAGAAAGGCTGGAGTTGAGTAAGGGTTCTTCTGATTGTTCACTTAATGTTCTATTTCAGCTGTGCAGTTTTGCCTGTGAGGCCCCCAGTTTGGTCGTGGGAACAGCTTTTAAAATAGCTGCTCTCTGGGTAAATGGGTTAAACACCTGATACGGAGGGCTCTTTCTGCTACTTTTACCCGCAATACTCGGTCTGAAACCGGCTGGCAGCATGGCGGCACTCTCCGTCAGTAGCTGCTTGCCAAGCCCGTGCCTTTCCGCGAGGGCTAGAGGCAGGACGGAACCACTAAATTCGTAGCGAGCATCCCATGAGCACCAACATCGAGCAGATCAAATCCCTGCTGCTGTCTTTGTTACCAAAAGATGGCTCTACTGTCGGAAATCTCAGCCTCAAAGAGCAGTTACGCACTCAGCATCAGTTGGAAATTTCTGATGAGGAATTTGATGCAGCTAGACAAAGCCTGTTGACGGAAGGAGTCGTCGGCAAGGGGCGTGGTCGTGGAGGTGCAACGTATCTTAACCAGGCGAGCGCCGCTGAACAGTCAGCTCCTGCTGGATTTGAGTTGCAGGCGCAGGTAGCTCCGTCCCAGGAAGATCTTACCTTTGGCGAGAAACAAAAACCTGCTCGGCCTCAAACTAATCGCCAACCCGGTAAGAAAAGAGGTGAGCACAGCCAAGTGCTGTCGTACCGGTACGATGAGAAGCGGAAGAATAATCCTCACGTGGGGATGGTCGATACTCACTCCGACGGCGTCGAGCAGAAAACAACCTGGCAATACGACCCTCACCTCTCGCCAGAGTTGCAGTTCGATCCAGCTAGATCCCGCGTTGAAGACCTGATTGAAGATGCTCTGCAAGCCAGAGAGGTGGAAGCAAAGCAGGCGAAAGATGATCTACTGACTTGGTTGGACCATGCTTTGGCGGCGGACAACGAGCAGGCCGTTCGGGAGGTTGTCGCTAACCTTAAAAAGAAGGTGGCGGACAAAGAATTTCTGGAGCGCGAGCGGGGTGATCTTGCTGAGCTCAAACGGATGCAGGCTCCTTATCTGAACTGGACCGGCAAAGCTGAACGCACCAGTTTTGAGGTGGATACTGTATCGCTTCATGTACACGAGCGTATCGATCCGGCGACAATTCTTGCCACTGTTCAGAAACGGATCAAGGATGCTAAAGGTAAGTCGTCTCCGGCCCTACAGCCTGATCTTTTTCATGCACCATTTGAAAATTTGCCGCTTAGGGATGCCATAGATTTCTACAAGCATGAGCGCGACTGGGCCAACCGCATGATTGCGGGTGATTCTTTGCTGGTTATGAACTCCTTGGTTCAAAAGGAGGGGATGGCAGGGCAAGTGCAGATGATCTATATCGACCCGCCCTACGGGATAAAATACGGCTCCAATTTCCAACCATTTACCAACAATCGAGATGTGAAGGATCGGAAGGATGAAGACCTCACTCAAGAGCCGGAGATGATTAAAGCTTTCCGGGATACTTGGGAACTCGGTATTCATTCCTATCTGACTTACCTGAGAGATCGTTTGTTGCTGGCTAAAGACCTTCTCAGTGATAGCGGCTCCATTTTCATTCAGATATCGGATGAGAATATCCACAGGGTTAGATGCCTTTTAGATGAGATTTTCGGAGAAGAGAATTTTGTCTCTATCATCACGTATTCCACAACGGGAGGATTTTCTTCTACCGCTCTCAGCCGAACAGGGGATTACATACTCTGGTACGCCAGAGAGATAAAAAACCTCAAGTTCCGTCAGCCTTATACTCAGAAGGATCGAGCAGAGGCAGCACAGAATGATTATGACCAGGCCCAGGAGAAATTGGGGCGCCGTCGTCCAATGAAGAGTTCGGAAAAAGCGGAACCTGAAAAGGCCGCCAACTTGATCAAGCAGTTTACAGATGATAATCCCACTTCTCAGGGGGCTGGAGCCTCAACCGACTATTTTCAATATAGAGGTCTAAAGTTCCACCCTGGCACAGCGAACCACTGGAAAGCGCCTCTTCCGGACGGAATGCGACGGCTGGCAAGGTCATATCGATTTCAAGTTACTCCGAAGAACAAGATCCGATATATCCGCTTTTTTGAGGACTTCATACTTAAGCCAGTGACAAATGCTTGGTTTGACGTGGCCGGAGCAGTGCAAGATAGGACGGACCCGAAGGTTTATGTCGTTCAGACAAGCAACAAGATTGTCGAACGTTGCATGCTTATGACCACCGATCCGGGCGATTTGGTGTTGGACCCTACCTGTGGTTCCGGCACCACTGCTTCGGTCGCTGAAAAGTGGGGGCGACGTTGGATCACTTGCGACACATCCCGTGTCGCCGTTGCACTGAGCAAACAACGCTTGATGACCGCGAGCTACGATTATTTCGAATTGAAATACCCCCAGGAAGGCCTTCGGGGTGGCTTCATTTATAAGACGGCGCCTCACATTACCCTCAAGTCAATCGCTAACAACCCTGAGATCGACGAGATATACGAAAGACATCAACCAGCGATTGAGGATGAATTGTCGAACTTGAACAAATCGCTCAAGGGGCATTCGCTTGTTGTAACTGTTACCGAAGGGGGGCGTAAGGGCGACAAAGTTGATTTTTCGCGAGGGGATGGCGAAATGGTCAAGCTTCCTTCCGGTGAATCTGTTCAAGTAAACGAGCTTTTAGAGTGGGAGGTCCCGTTCGATTTCCCTCCAGACTGGCCGAAGGCAGCCCAAAAACACTTCGAAGCTTTTCATCAGACCCGCATGACAATGCAGCAGCGTATCGATGAGAGTATTGCAAACCATGCCAGCCAGGAGGTTTTCTATGACCAACCTGAGGTCAGCCGCGACAAAGTTCGCATTACTGGTCCTTTCACCGTAGAGGCTGTTCCATTCGCCACGGTACTTGGTCTGGATGAGGCTGAGCAGCCTAAGGAAGCCGATGTGGCGGTTGCCCGTTCCGGAGCAACCTCACGCCAGGGACAATGGCAAGAAGAGTTATTGAAAGCAGGTATTCGCGGTAAAGGCGGGCAGCAAATCAAGCTTCAGGATCTCGAAACACTTCCGGGTGCTCATTACATTCACGCTGTTGGCACCTTAGCGGAAAATGGCGACCGTGTGGCAGTCAGCTTTGGCCCGGAACACGCTGCACTTGAGCAACGCCAGGTTGAGATTGCTATGAGGGAGGCCGGTGATCTATTTCCGCTACCCAAAATGCTCGTTTTCTGTGCTTTCAACTTTGATCCTGAGGCAGCAAAGGATATCGACAACATAAAGGGTGTCCAGGCACTGAAAGTGCACATGAACACGGATTTGCTCACCGAAGATCTCAAAAAAGGTCGGGCCAGCAATCAGTCATTCTGGCTAATGGGGCAGCCCGACGTTGAGGTACATGAGCTGAAGGAAGGCAAACTCCAGGTCGAAGTGCACGGATTTGATTATTTCGATACCAAGACAGGAGAGCTGAAATCCGGCGGCAAGAAAAATATTGCTATGTGGCAGCTTGATACCGATTACGATAACCGATCATTGTACGCTCGCCAGATATTCTTCCCCATGGCAGGCAAGAAAGATGGATGGTACCGACTTAAGAAGGATATCCGAGCCGAGCTCAATGAAGAGCTCATGGACAAATTTCACGGTACCAAGTCAATTCCATTCGAGCCAGGCGACAATCGCTGCATAGCGGTTAAGATCGTGGATGACCGGGGTATCGAGTCGTTGAAAGTCATCAGGCTGAATTGAGGAGGGATGCATGGCTGATAAACCGAATTCCCTGGTGATCAATTCGCCGTATGACAAGCCTGATCAGTACTGGTCACAGGATGATAATGGACGTGTTGCCGGTGTAGTGAGTGGTCGTAGACCTGCCGCCTACGAGCTTTACGATTCGCGGAATAATACGCGCCGAGTTGAGGAGCTGGAAACGGTCAACCGAATTCGTCAGCGTGTCGATGCGTGGCGAGAGGCTGGCTGGCCAGGGGTGACGAGTGTTTCCCGCGAACTGCTTAGCCACTGGTACTCAAGGGGGGAGTGGGACTCTGATTCAAAGCGCTGGAATGGTGGCCCAAGGCCTTTCCCGTTCTATTTTTGCCAACTTGAAGCCATTGAATCTCTGATCTGGTGGCTGGAAGCTCCAGAGGATTATCGCCAAGGAATCTTTCTGCAAGGCGATGGCGGTCCCTGGGAGCGCATTTGCAACAAAATGGCAACAGGCTCCGGCAAAACTTCGTTGATGGCCTTGATCATTACTTGGCAGACCCTGAATGCCGTCACCTATCCGAAGGATAAACGCTATTCAAAGGCTGTATTTGTGGTCGCTCCAGGCCTTACCGTAAAAAGCCGACTGCAGGTGCTCAACCCTGGCAACGAGAGTAATGTTTACGATGAATTCGTGTTGTGCCCGAATGAGGCAATGCGCCAGAAGCTGAACCAGGTGGTTCTGGTTATCGAAAACTGGCACAGCCTGATGCCCCTCAAAGAGCAGGTACGCTCCGTCGTGAAAAAGGGTAAAGAGAGCGACGAGGCGTTTACCCGAAGAGTGCTTGGCAAGCTGGCTTCCTACAAAGACATCTTGGTTATTAACGATGAAGCCCACCATGCATACCGCCAAAAGGCTGAGGTAAAAGTCAGCAAGAAAGAGGCGGAGGAAATGGGGATCGATCTGGAGGAGGCGACCCGTTGGATCGAGGGGCTGGATCGCATTCACAAGACCCGCAGAATTCGCCGATGCTTTGACGTAACCGCGACTCCTTTCTCACCTACGGGCAAGAAAAACACGGAGAAAGGGCTATTTGAGTGGATCATCTCGGATTTTGGCCTTAATGACGCCATTGAAGCGGGCTTGGTCAAGACACCTCGAATTGTCGTGCGAGATGACGCGCTACCCGATGCGAAGACCTACGCCAGTAAGCTTTACCATTTGTACCGGGACGAGTCCGTAAAGCAGGATCTTGCCCGCAAAGCTCAGCCTACCGACCCCCTGCCTGATCTGGTTCAGAAGGCCTATGCGATCCTTGCCTATGATTGGCAAGAGACGGCAAAAAGCTGGGAAGCGGAAGGTCACACGATTCCACCTGTGCTGCTTACCGTTTGCAACCGGACCGAAACCGCGTCCCGTATCGAGCATTTCTTCAATAGCGGCGACTGCCTGATTTCCGGAACTCAGAATCCACTGGCTACCTTGCGTGTTGACTCGAGGGTTCTGGAAAAAGCCGAGCGAGGGGAAAGCATCACAAAGGATAAAGATTATGCGGTGAGAATGGAGGAGATCATCAATGCATCCATGCTCCCGGCCGATAAGAAGGAAGAGCTGCTTTCATTGAAGCAAGAGGAGCAGCTCCGGGCTCTGGTAGATACCGTCGGCAAACGAGGAAAGCCAGGTCAGAATCTTGAGAACGTGATTTCGGTAGCCATGCTGTCCGAGGGATGGGACGCGGCCAACGTAACTCACATCATGGGCTTGAGAGCGTTTAGCAGCCAGCTTCTATGTGAACAGGTTATTGGCCGAGGGTTGCGGCGGGTAGCACACGATATGGATGAGAACGGCAAGTTCATTCCTGAATACGTGAATGTGTTCGGTGTTCCGCTTTCGATCTTCCAGGAAGTGGGTGAGGGCGGCGAGACACCGCCTCCTCCGAAACCCAGTGTACGGGTAGAAGTTGAGCCTGGCAGAAACCACTTCGAAATCCGCTGGCCCAATATTGACCGGGTTCAGACTGTTCTCAAGCCAGAGTTGAGAATGAATTGGGAGGCCGTTGAGCCTCTGACGCTGGACCCGGCACAAACGCCACTGAATGCGGAAATCGCACCTGCCCTGACCGGTATCCCTAATCTCGCACAAGCGTCTCAGATCGATCTGGAGAAGGCTGTAGAGGACTTCAGGCTGCAGCACCTGACCTTCCGTGCAGCGAAAAAGCTTTTTGTGAGTAGCAGTGCTGGATTTGAGGGGGATAAGCAATACCTGGCTGTGCAGTTAATCCGTATCGTTGAACAGTTCCTGGAGTCCGATAAGTTAGACATCCCAAGCCTATGGCATCAGGACCCGGTTCGCCGCCGACTTTTGTTCGCGCTAAATATGGATAACGTCGTCACCCATGTGAATCGGTTTGTAAGCAAACAAAACGTTGAACGTCTGGAAGCTTTGTTCGATGAGCACCAGCCAATCGGTGCAACCTCTCAGATGCGCCCTTGGCTAACCACCAAGCCGTGCAGGCAGACAGAGCGTTCTCAGATCAGCCATGTTGTATACGACAGCACCTGGGAAAAACTCGTAGCGGATGTCTGTGAAAAGGATGAATCAGTCCATTCATGGGCGAAGAACGATCACTTGGGCTTCAAGGTCCGATACCTGTGGAATGGTTCCTCTCGCAACTTTATACCGGACTATCTCATTCGGCTAAAGAATGGCCAGACATTGGTATTGGAAGTGAAAGGGCAGGATTCAGAGCAGAATCGAGCCAAGCGAGCAGCGATGGATGTCTGGGTTAAAGCGGTGAACGAGCAGGGGGGCTTTGGCTCCTGGTGCTTTGATACGGTGTTTGATCCGAGCTTGGTGAGGGATGTGATTGCTGTCCACTCCAAGCAGCCTGTTTCTGCTTGATATCAGCGAATCAGTGAAAGTGTCATTTTTATTCGGGTGATGGGCGGATTGTTTAGCTGAACTCTCCTCAGGTGGGCGGCAGAGATATGCTCGCCCACCAGTTGAGGTTCACGCCAGAAAATTCATACAAGCGTTAGTTTCGGTGGCTGAGGTTTAGTTCTCATAGGAACGTCTATTTGGCCAATTAGCTGTGAATCCAGTCCTGTTACCTCCTCCAGGAAAGACCTTTTTACTTTGAGCATTTGGGCCAGCTCGTCTATCCCAATCGCATGATTTTCAGATAGAGCCTTTATTGCAGTGGCTAGCAGCTCCGGCGGCTCCTGGTCGATTAAATAATCGTCCTTTTCCCCGCTGCTCTCACCATATTTGCGGAGCGTAATTACACCGGTTTTGTATTGCTGCTCGGTTAAGAGGTCCAACTGCCTTGCTCTGTAAAGAATGGCAGCTTTACTCACCTTCCAGGTCTGCTTGAATTCGCGGATACCAATCCAATTGAGTCGATTTCCTTTGGGGCGTGGGAACAACCTTGCCATCATGGTTCTTGGCAACAGGAAAGCACTGGCAAAACGGTTGGCTTGGCTTTCCGTAGTGCGGTCCCCTGTGACAACGCCCTCATGCATCACTAAATGACCCAACTCATGGGCGATATCAAAGCGTTGCCTGCAGGTATCAGTCTTAGCAGTGTTTCGGACTATCAAAGGTCTCTCGACGGCGACAGATAGAGCGTCGACGTGCTTTGATACTCCCGCAAACGTGGTGACAATGGCGCCCACGTTCTCAGCAAGCCGTGTCATGTTATCGATTGGTCCTAGGCCTAGGTCCCAATGTTTTCTGCATGATTCGGCAATTGCCTCGATATCGTTCACGCTGGCCAGATGGTCGTAGCTGGGGATGTTTATCGCTGGAAGCCTTAAGTAGTCTTCCAGCACATGAATGAGCTCGTTGACCATTTCACCCCTTGCTACTGCTATTTGCCTGATACTGCTCTTAGTAGTCATCAAACTACGGAAATGAAACTGATCCTCATGCAACTGCAATTTCCGGTTTGAAAAGAAACCGATCTCAACATTGAGCGCATCAGCGAGCTCAGCTGAAAGCTCTGGCGTTGGACTGCTTTGTCCCGTTTCCAGTTTGTGTAGGTATTGGCGAGACTTTTCGACCTTTTCCGCCACCTCTTCAAGCGAAAGCCCGCAAAAAATGCGGGCTAACCTCAGGGCGGCTCCTTCGAACTCTGTGGTCATGCTAGCTTACTCACGTTGTCCAGCCCGAGACTCATCAGGGAGTGATTTTTGTGTTTGTATCGACAGCGTCTTTGCCACCCTTTAAATGCACGGCCGCTGGCGGGAGCTGTTTCGATTTTGGCGCTGTATCGCCCACCGAGTAGGGGCTGCTGACACCAGGCTTGTGTTCCCAAAGCGAAACTTTGTCCTGCAGTTCATTAAAGCCTGCGAAGTACACCCTGTCCTCATCCTCTTCCGTCATTGCGCGCTCAATGATAAAGCGCCACATTACTGGGGTAACCATGTCTACAGGGAAGAGGTCATCGGTCCTGTTCTGTTTGAAGAAACCTCGCTTTCTAGGATTTTCCGGGTCGTCTCTGAAAAATCTGAAAGGTACTTTTTTCCCGATGCAGAGCGTGACATCCATTCCAGCATGGCTAACGCTCAGCCAGTCACGCTCCTTACACAGGCCTATGAGGCGATTACGACACCGGCCGAACACTGCTGATTCCTTGGTGTAAGCGTCATCCCACTCCGAACTTAATGCACTCAAAGTTTCATGCCTGAGGTCCAGCAATTCGTTTGCAATATCAGTCAATCGATCATTGGTTAGCTCGGGATAAAACGTCGATGGAAGGGGGAGTGTCATAATCGTCTACCTGGCAGATTCTGTGATTTGTCAACCACTCACATGTTCTGGCAAATTCTCCCTTTTGTCAACCAGCAATCTCGTCTCACATCGATTGATCGATTTTAGGGCTGCAATGCAGCGGGAGATTGAGAATTTTGGCTTAGCTGCCATGGCAGCAGTTCAAGGCCTCGGGTGCCGTTTATGGATTCAGACAAGTCTACGCAATTCTCACGATAGAATACTCCCGTTCATAGCGAAGACCGTCAGCTTGTGAGTGAGATGCGCGAGGGCGGGAATGGGGTCCTTTGAGGTCCATACACAGCCATTGTTTTCACGCCTGCCCAGTTATCGGGATCTGCAGACTTAACTCGGTGCCATTTGATTCGCTCAAGTTAGGGCGAGTGGTGATTATTCATGCTGGCTGGACTTTACCTCTTCTTGGATCAATGTTTTCAGAATTGATCAGCAGGTAGCTCGCTGGTTCTGAGATTTCCGTCGCTCACCCGGTACAACGTAACGGTATAGCCGCTAATTTGTTGGCCCTGGATGTAGAACCGGAACGGTGTATCTGCTTTGTTGTACGCTGTTTCAGGACCAAAGAAGTGCTCCGTGCCATACCAGTTTTGACCTGAGGCATATTTCAGTTGGTAGGTCCCGAGGGGTACCTCGAGATCAACGGTCGTCCCACCGCGCACAAAAACATCGAGGACATTCCTCCCAGTGGATATGTTCTCCAGTCTGACCAGGTAGTTTGCTCCTGAACTTGTCTTGATCTGCAGCGGGGCTTCACCGGATTCGTTTGTGTAGCGGTCAATAGTACCAGTCGCAGGAAGAGGGAGTTTTGGTTCACTGAAAGCGGGCTCGTCTAGAAACTCATTTGCAGACTGAGTACCGGGGCTGGATGTTCCGTTACCAGAGACAGGTTGCTGATAAGTCGTACTCGATGGCGGAGTGGGAGTTGAGGGAGAAGCGTTGTTCGCGGACTTGTAGTAGAGAAAACCGCCTACCACGAGGCCGATTAGAATAAATGGGCTAACGAATTCAACGACAGACCGAAGCAGAGATTTGGCGGATGCCTTAGCGTTGTGTCGTTTTATTTTTTTCTCGAAAGCTTGGCTGGCGGATGTTGGAGTCCAGCTTCCCTTTTCAAAGTCCTGAGACTGCAACCCCTGCCAGTTGTCCCCATGAGTAAGTCCCAGTTTGGCTCTAAGTGCTCCGATGTCGGTTAGAGCGGTATGCACTTGATCATACGTTTGTCTTCGACCTTCGCTGAGCAGCACCTCGGTCGCATCCTCCTTAAGCCTGGCATCGCTGCAGGATTGAACGGCTTTCTGAATCTCCCGAAGCGACGCTTTTGGACTAACTCCGAGCCGACGATAAAGGTCACGCATATTTCACCAGGTAGTCGTAAGCTTCACGAATTCGAACAAACGTCTGGGATGCTGCGGCGACAGATTCCTCGCCTAAAGATGAAAATCGATCCGGATGGTGAATCTGAGCAAGCCTGCGATACGACTTTTTGATCTCTTCTTTACTAGCACCAGGTTCTAACCCGAGCGTGGCGTAGGCTGCGATTGCTCTGCTTGGGTGTCTGGGTTGTTCATGGCGATTGTTGGTGCTATCCGATCCCTTCGACTGACTTGACGAGTCTTGAGCTTTTTCACGGTTTCGCCAATAACTTGCGGAACTGACATCTGATGGAGCGGGGATTTCCCGACCGGTCATATTGATAAACGTTTCATTTAATCTCGCCCGGTCTAAGCCGAGAAGGTCTGCTAGAAATCTGAGGATGTGGTTTTCTGAAGGAAGCAGTAGCCCATCGGCAATGGACATACCGATCGCCATTTCCATGAACAGGTGAGCTTTTTCCCCTTTGAAATGTGATGAAACAATGTCGCAGGCCAAATGAATTGCGGCGAGGTCGTGATTCTCAGCGATGTGAATGAGCTGTTGGATTGAGATTCCATGTTTAGCAGCTGCTGAAATCTCGGAAAGTTGTTTTGCTTCTGTTTTATCAACGTTGCCGTCGCTTGCCGCGATCCATGCAAGTATCAACAGAATTGAGGTTCCGAGCTGATTGTTACTTTTGAGAATCAGCTGCTCGAATTCTGAAAAATTCTGGTCCGTCACTACAGAGACCTCTTACCCATGGCCTGTTCAATCAATCCCATCAGAAGCCGCTTCCGTTCATCAAAGAAGCCATGAAAATCGTCTGCTCGCAGCCTTTCGGTTGGGATGAAGTGCTCGGAAAGTATGGCATCCATCTCATCATTATCTAGTTGGACCTGATCGTGGCTCTGTAGTTTTGCCAGATAAGCCGACGGAGCATCTCCACCAATCATTCGGTTTGCTTTGTACGAAATTGGCGTTTTGTTGATGATTGAGTCGTAAACCTTCGGCTGGATACCCTGGGCCTCACACCAGGCGCGGGGGAAGATGTGATGGATGTCCAGTGCCACCTCTTGAGTATCCAGTTGCTGGATGCGCCCTTTCCAGAAAAAATCGGAGGCGCCCTCTCGGAGTATCAGCACATTGATACCTTTATAGGCGGCGCTGAGTCGACTGCGGAGTGATTCAAGTCGCTCGGGGTCAAACGATGCATCGGTCACTGTTCTGGGAACTTCGGTGTCGTTCTCGATCCAGTTCATCAGCTCTTCAAGATCGACCGCAACTCGAGTTTCTACGGCACCACCATAAAGTTCGCCCAGCACACCCGACCAATACCACCGAGACAGTTTTTTATGGATCTTTGGCTCTCTCCAGCGCTCGCCAAGGAGAGTTAATACTGATGCAAGGGGAACGAGTTGAGTGCCATAGGGAAGTTCTTTCCGGCTGTAGAAACATTCACCGGTCAGAAACTTGGCTGCTTCGATGAAACCGACTTCGACCTCGTCTGCCCATTTCTTATAGGCTGCAAGAGGGAGCTCCAAGACGGAGGCCCGTTTGGCGCTCACAGGCCGAATCTGCTTTCCTTGTTTTCCGTCCGCTATATCCTGGTACTTGCGCTGGCGTGTATGGAGTAGCGTAATTGCCTGCAGAAAATCGGTGCTTTCTACGTCCGCAAGCAACTCCTGAGTGGCTAGGCGCGATTTCCTGGAATCTACTTTGCGCTCGTCCGAGCCGAACCAGTCGTCCCGCAGGTTGTAATTCTCCGCAGCATAACTAGCAGTCATCAGCTCGAATACAGAAAGCTGGACACCGCCGGTATTAACCTTTTCGAAGACAAGACAGACGGCTTCTTTCGATGTTTCTTTTTTCAGCTCGATGATTGGAATCTGATAAGCAACGAAGGCATCGATTACCTTCTTCTTGAACATCAGGAATTGCTCCATGCCATCCCGATTATGTTGAAAGAGCTCTTGAAGCCATTGGGAATCGTCCAGGATCAGGTCGCAGGGGAAGTAAAGCTGTTTGCACTCAAGTTCTCGCGTCGAGAGATCGAGTTCGATGTCCCGTCCGAAATTGGATCGAATCTGTTTTTTCTCATCCACGCTGATGATGGCATCCTCAAGGCGATCCTCGCCCTCAAGCGCCAACTGGATGTCGAAGTAATAGTGTCGCGATATTTTGCTCCCTTTGGCTGTGCGGGTTGCTACCGGGCTGGTAAGTGCAACTGCTTGCGTCAGGCTGGTCAGGCGTTGCTGGCCGTCCAGGATCAAGCGCTCAGGCGAATTCGTGGCTCGGTCGATCGGGACACCCTCAACCCGGCGCACCTGGAACTTAACTTCTCCCCCCGTTTCCATCAGCATGACAGCTCCTACTGGGAAGGATCTGGCGATACTAACCAATAGGCTTTTCACATGATCATCGTCCCATACCCAGCCGCGCTGAAAATCCGGGAGTTGGATTTTACCGTTGGTGATGTCGCGTAGGAGGTCAGGGAGGGAGCGCTTGGTACTGTCGAAGGTTGTCATTCTGCGTCCTTGGGAAAAAAGAATAGCTTGCGGCTTTTATGTAGTGATACTGGACTGTAGTTCTGGGATGTTCAAGCGAGGGTGGTGGGGCATATCTGGCCAACGGGTTGTCCGTTAGCCAGAT
>TARA_R100000687_G_scaffold83707_1_pt1 | contig 36579 bp, 56 predicted proteins | sample TARA_R100000687 | Tara Oceans TARA_R100000687 (sample SAMEA2622685) | marine metagenome | biome: marine biome (ENVO:00000447); feature: mesopelagic zone (ENVO:00000213); material: "saline water (ENVO:00002010), including plankton (ENVO:xxxxxxxx)" | depth 600 m
AGGTAGCCACTGCAGTAGAGGTAGCCACTGCAGTCTAGGTTGCCATCGACCTCAATACCTGAGATTTCTTTACCAGCTGACCAAGGCACATCGCATTCAATGCGCAGGTCATCCTCTACTCGAATAACGCCATCTTTCCCGCGCATGGCCAGAAGCTGTTCTGTTGTGGTTACTGTGGTAGTCATGCCATCCCCTTATCTATTCGCTTGGTCTACCCGCACACGGGGCTTTCGCTAGTCCGTATGCCTCACGTTTAACGACCTGCTTTGGTGGGGCGGTCAACTCCGGTGTGAGTTGGTATGGGTGTATCGTATTAGTAAAATACTTTGTCGTCAATAGTGAATTACTATTAGATTGTAAAAAGTTACTACGAAGAATTTATTCGGGGCGAAAAAAAGCCGCCTCGGAGGGCGGCTGCGGCGGGGTGGTTAGGCTTTCTAAGCCGGTGTGCGTTGGGCGCTTCTGGCTACTTTGATGCCGTTATATCTCGGTTACAACGGATTCAACCATGGTGCTGCCTTTGAATAGGCACTTTATCTTGAACTTTTGCTCCAAGTTAAAGGAATTTTTGGCCGTAAACGTACTATAAAGCGATGTATTGCCCCCAGGATGAGGGGTGTAGGCCGCGTCCATTATGGCTGAGAACCTGACCGTGGATGGGTGGTTGGCCAGCTGTTTGGCCCGCTTTCGGCAAGCGGATACGGCATCACGCCGTGAAATATTGCCCTTTGCTGCTATGTGCTTGCCGCCTTCAATGTCTGATTTTGAAAACCAGACATTAAACGGATTGTTACCCTCGTAGCAGGTCACAAAAAACACGGGATTATCTTTCGTGCCGCGACTGCCGGAGATGTAGGCGGAACTAGGCTCCATTCTCTTGCATCGGCTGTTCTCTCTCGCAACCTTGTTGATTCCGGCAACTATTAAGTCCTTGTAGGGCCTAGTCTTATCATCAATGTAGATATCTTTCTCCGTGTATGTTGGGGCGGCGTTAGTCCCTACAGAGGTCGCCAGAAAGATTGCTGGCAATAGCTTTCTCGATGCTTTCATATTTATTCCCTCATAAAGAGTAAGGTCGCAAATAACACAGCCGCCAAATTTAGCAAGCCCTCTGAAACCCACGTGCGGCGCGGGGTTGCATTCTCAGTATCCGTGTTTAACTGGAATCAGTTGGCTAGCCTTCTCGCCAATTTGACGCAATTTTTTTGAGTGCGACATTGATTACTGGTGCTGGAAGTTAGGAATTGCTACCAGCGTAAATACTGTTTATAAATACAGCTCAGCCGATCCAAACGAAGCACCATGCGGAAACCGGCTTGAGTGAGGGTGCAATAATGCAATCAATCATTCAACAACTAGACGATGAACTGAAGGGCTTTACTCAGACAGAACTCACGGCATTAGAAGGCTTTATTGGTTGGCTTGCTTTCCAGGAGCCGCAGTCAGTGCGCGCAGAACTGTTTCAGCAGCATCAATATTTTCCTCGGGAACTAATTCCAAAAGCCGACGCAGTGATTCGCGTCTTGCTCTGTGTTCGTCAGATTCGTCGGGCGCGTCCGCGTGAAGCTCATCCATCCAGCCAAGCGGGAGGTTAAGTGCAGACTCAACCTTCCTAGCGGTCTTGCCGCCGAAGCTGCCATGCCCTTTGTAAAGCTGGTTGACATAGTTGGTGTCTGAGTAACCCATTTTTTGGGCGATAGTGCCCCTACTATGTTTGTCGCACAGCGCGCAGAAATTCCGCTTTCGTTTTTCGATTACATCCATAACCGAATCTTACCCATAGTAATTAACTACCCGTTAACAGTAGATCACTATTGACTTATATTAGTAATTCACTATGATGATCATATCCGAAGCCAATTTTGCATATAGATATGACACCACGACAATTTTACCAGTCCACTCCTCGCGACCAGATCGAGAAGATTTGCCGCTCTGCAAACACGACTTTCGACAACTTCAAGCAGATAGCCATAGCCAGCGGCTCGTGCGGAAAGAAGCTCGCGGAGCGCTTGGCTGAAAGCTCTGGCGGGAGCATGACTGAGCTGGAGATTCTGTACCCGGAGCGATACGAAGACTCCGAACCGACCCAAGCCGCTTGAGGATTCACCCATGCTCTTAACCAATTCCATATTCAGCTCCATCTAGGTCGTCGCCCCAGCACCACCGGGGCTTTTTTTATCGCCTTTTTGGATAAGCAACAGTAAGCAACAGTGAGCAACAGAATGCAGAAGGAAATGCCGCTAATAGCTGAAATATCCACTGAAATCGTGGACTTACCCTACAAGGACGTTGTTCGGTGCAGCCATTGGGCTCAGGCCATGCGCCTGTGTATGAAGTATTCCCGAACAAGCCGCGACGACGAAAGCTGGGCTCACATTCTCGGCATGACCCGCGGTGCATTCAACACTCTGGTTAATCAAGACAAGCGACTGACCAGCACTGGTGAGCCGCGGCGCAAGCGCAATCTCGATATTGACCTATTGGCAGACTTCCAGAACGCCTGCGGGAATCGCGGTATGCAGCAGTATTTGGAGCTTCGCGCCAAGGGGCTTCTCGATTGCCAGCGATCCATCGAGGCGCGCAAGGCCGAATTGCTGCGCGAGCTTCGCGACATAGAGCAGGGGGCAGCATGAGCCACATAGTAATCGGCACTTGTGATGTATGAGGGGGAGCCGTTGCGGTGCCAGCAGTCTGGTTGGGCGTAATTCCACCTACTCCCTCATGCCTATCTTGCAACCGCATTCCTCGCGATGCCCACGGCCCTCGAATAGAGATGCAGGATTCTGAACTTTCCCCGGGTAGCTGGCGTGACACCCTAAAGAATTGGAGGTTGGATCATGACACTTGAACAGTACCTGAGAGAGAAGGCGACGCCATACAGGGGCGGTCGAATGCTGGGACGTGTGTCAATTGAGGAGGCTGCTACAGCCATCGGTTCACAGCCTTTCAAAGTGTCACTCGCGTTGCAGTTCATGCGGGAAAGCGGAGAGCTGGAGAACCTAAAAATCGGAGGCCTTGACGGTCAGACAGCGATTTACATGGTTGCTGCTTGAATGGCTGGATGGATAAAGCTGCATCGCCGGATACGGGATCACTGGCTCTTTGAAGACGCAGAGTTCTTTAAGGCGTGGACGATTATGTTGATGGAAGCAAATCACTGCGACAAGAAAAAGCTATTCAACGGAGCTTTGATCACGATTGAGCGCGGCCAAATGTTGTTCGGTTTGGAGGCATTTTCAGCGACAAGCAGAATTAGCATTTCCAAACTCAGACGCTTCATAAGTTTGTTAGAAAAAGAGCAGATGATTAGCAGGCAAAAAACAAACAAATATTCTGTTATATCAATAGTTAACTACGACGAGTACCAGATTGACGACAGGCAAGGTGACAGCCAAGAAGCAGGCAAAGCAACAGGCAAACGACAAGCAAACGACAAGCCAGCCGCAACACCTAAAGAATTTAAAGAATTACAAGAAGATAAGCCCGCCGAAAAAACGGCGCGCAATCCTGTGGGTATTCAAACATTCATCGATGAGTGCAAAGCGCAAGGCCAGAAGTTCCTGCCACCTGATGACCCGATTTTTGATTACACCCACGAAACCGGAATTCCCGATGAGTTCCTGAAGCTCTGCCTGCTGGAATTCGTTGAGCGCAACAAGGCGGCAGGCAAGCGGCAGAAGAATTGGCGGGCGGCGTTTCGTAATTGCGTCCGGGCTAACTGGTACAAGCTCTGGTGGCTTGACGGCGAGGAGTACCTGCTGACCACGACTGGCAAGCAGGCTGAGATTAAACACCGGAAAACGGGGAAAGCGGCATGAACAACCTGGCTCAAATCGAATACGACGACACACCACCACCCTTTGACGACATCGACACGGCCACGTTGAAGATGCCGCCGCACTCGCTCGAAGCTGAGCAGTCTGTTTTGGGTGGGCTGCTGATTCGTGGGCAGTTGTTCGACGATGTTTCCGAGATTGTCAGCGCCGAAGACTTTTTCCAGCCGAGGCACCGTGAGCTATTCGAGGCTATGGGTCGTGTGAGCCGAAGCGGTGACGGAATCGATGTGGTCACGGTTGCCGAAAACACGCACGACATTGACCGGCTTGGCGGTATTGCTTACCTGGCCGAGCTTGTGGTGGATACTCCGGCTGTCGCGAATATCCGGGCTTACGCGAAGGTTGTGCGAGAGCGATCCACCCTGCGCACTTTGATCGAGGCCGCGCAGCGCATTGCCGATTCTGGATTTAACCCTGACGGTCGCAGCTCGGCTGAGATTTTGGCTGAGGCTCAAGGCCTGATCATGGGTATCGGTGAAGTCGAGGCAGAAACTCAACTCTATGGCAATCCTGCTTTAGCCGCGTGGGTTGAATCAGTCGATGAGCGTTTTCGCGGGGGCGGCTGCAAGGGTTTGATGACTGGGCTGCGCGAAGTGGACAAGCGCACCAACGGGCTTCAGCCGGCAGATTTGGTCATCGTGGCCGGTCGCCCGAGCATGGGCAAATCAACCCTGGCATTCCAGATTGCCGGTGATGCGGCGGTAAACGATCAGGCGGTGATGGTTTTCAGTATGGAAATGCCGCGCAACCAGATTTACGACAAGGTTGGTGCCGGTCTCGGGAAAATACCGCTTGAGCGCATGAAAACCGGCCAACTGCAAAACGAGGATTGGGCGGCGCTGACAGGAGCGGTCAGCAGGCTGAAGGACAAGCCGTTTTTCGTTGATGATCGCTCAGCTCTGCGCGTTAGCCAGATAGCCGCCACGGCTCGCCGGATGCACGCAAAAACACCGCTGAAGCTCATTGTGGTCGATTATATCCAGCTCATGGAAGCTGAGGGGAAAAGCCCGAACGAGCGCATATCGAGTATCACCAAAGGCCTGAAGGCGCTGGCTAAGGATTTGAATTGTCCTGTGGTGGCTTTGTCGCAGCTCAATCGCAACTGTGAATCTCGCACGGATAAGCGCCCCATGATGTCCGATCTGCGTGACTCAGGATCGATTGAGCAGGATGCCGACTTGATATGTTTTGTGTACCGCGACGAGCGTTACAACGAAAACACGGCGGAGAAGGGTATTGCCGAGTTGATATGGAGCAAATACCGCAACGGTGTTATCGGCACAGACCGTGTTTGCAGTCGCCTGGAAATCTCCCGCTTTGATGACCTCGCCTACGGCTACGAGCCACCCGAATACACCGGCCCCACTGACAACAAATCCAAATCAACAGGGATGGATTGCTGATGGCTATTCGCTGGGTACTGGATAACGAGTTCAAGGTTAAGGCTTTCATGGAGCATGTTGGAAAGCTCCGCATGGTTGGCAAGAAACCGACCTTTGAGGAAATCCCGGAGAAGCGATCTATCGATCAAAACTCTATTTCCCATGCTTGGTATGCCGAAATATCAAAGCACAAAGGCGACGAATCCCCTAAGGAAGTTAAGCGGGAGTGCAAGTTGAGATTGGGCGTTCCGATCCTGCGAGCTGAAGACGATGATTTCCGCGCATTCTACGACAAGGCCATGAAGAACACGCTGACCTACGAAGAAAAGCTAGAGGCGATGGACTTTGTGCCAGTCACAAGCCAGATGAGCAAAGCGCAACTGAGTCAGTACCTAGAAGTGATGCAGCAAGAATACTGCAAGCAAGGAATCTTTCTGGAATTTCCGGAAGATTCAGGATGGCAGAGTTATCCAGAATTTCAGGCAGGGTGAGGGAGGCAGCATGAGCGAGGCAAGCGATTTTATACGAAGTGCAAAAGCAATCGGATGTGAGCCGAGACTTGATAGGAGTTGGGTTGTGTGGAAGCCGCCACTACCAGTTGAAATGCTGCTTGATGCTACGCGCCTGTCGGATGAGATAGCCGAGGAGCTGAAAGGATTGGAGGAATTATGAGCGACCTGCGCGGCTTCACCCTTAGCGAGCTATTCACAGACATGGGCAGTCATCACGCAGCGCTTGACTGGCTCTGTGTAGAGCTTAGCGCCGGTCGTGTTCGTCGTTATTGGAGAGGTCAGGGCGAGGCTCTGGCTGTTTATCGGAGGGTTGGGTAGTGGCTTTTGTTGAGGCGAAGGAAAAAATAGCTTGGAGCGAGCCGGTTATGGCCAGGGCTTTGTTCCGCACGTTCTTTAGCATGCGCTCTGTAGTATTGGTTCCGAATTGCAACTGGACTGGCCATGAGTGCGATCTCTTGTGTGTGGATAAGTCGTTGCGGATAGTGGATGTAGAAATAAAAATCAGCCGGTCAGATTTTAAGGCAGACGCAAAAAAGGAGAAGTGGTGGGATCGCATTCACGCGGGATACGAGGATCAATATTTTACAGAAGGCCGCAACAAGGGACGCCTAAAAATTCGCCGGAATTTATACAAAAAAGAAGCAAGAGAGTGGCCGCCGAGAGTCTGGAAGCACTATTTCGCGCTTCCCGCAGATATTTGGACAGATGATCTTCTGTCGTATCTACCATCAAAGAACTGCGGTGTTATTTTGGTTTATGGGAAAAATAGCGCCTTTGTAAAAAAGCGAGCGAGGCCTAACCGCGATGCCGAGCCAGTTGATGCTGCGACGGCAATACATATTGCCAGGTTGGCAAACCTTAGATTTTGGGATTTGGCGGTGAGCAAATGAAACCCCGCCAGCGCACCTGCAAGATCAAAGCTGAGGGATGCCAAGGCAAGTTCAAGCCTTTCAGCACCCTGCAGGCTTGCTGCATGAATCCAAAGTGCGTGCTGGAGAACAAAGACCGTCAAGCAGAGAAAAGGCACCGCCGAGAAAAAGAAAAGTTTCGTGAGGCCAATAAACCGCGCAAGCAGTGGGAGCAAGAGGCTCAGACTGCTTTCAATCGGTGGGTAAGGCTGCGCGATGCCGGAAAGCCATGCATCAGCTGCGGCAACAGCCCAAACGACAAGGATTTGCTCACGGGCTCACGCTGGGATGCTGGCCACTATCGTTCCGTAGGGGCTTGTCCAGCGCTGAGATTTCACCCGCTAAATTGTCATGCTCAGTGCGTTAGATGCAATCGGGATTTGTCAGGCAATACGGTTGAGTACCGCCTTCGCTTAATCAAGCGCATAGGCGAGGAAAGCCTGGCATGGATTGAAGGCCCGCACGATCCCAATAAGTACACGATCGATGAGCTGAAAGAGATCAAGTCGATGTACGCCGGCTTGGCTCGAGAGATTGAGAGGAAGGCAGCATGAGCAAACCGTCGCCCGAAGAAATCAGAGCTTTGCAGGAGTACGCCAACGGACACTACATCAAGGTGGTGGCAGACCGGCTTGGCAAGCAGAAGCGAACCATAGAATTTCAGCTTCAAAGCGCCTGCAAAAAGCTGGGTGCCGGCCACTTGGCCCATGCGGCCATGCTGGCAGCAGAAAAGGGTTTGATCGTTCTGAACAACCAGGAGAGTGACCATGCAGGCAGAGAATGTTAGTAGGTTCAAGACAGCTACAGTCTACCGCGAACGCAAGGAGGGTTATTGCATGGACTGCAAGCGCTGGGATTCCCACCTGATCGACGGGGTGGTTTGCAAATCATGTCATGATCGGGGGTGCTGCAGTGGAAGCGTTAAGGATGGAGAGTGATTCTTTCGATCTCGGCGAGATGCAAAATTTTGCCAAATGGGTATTCCAGATCACTCGCCGCGATGGAAGCTCACCTTCCGGCCATATGGTCACAAGGAATGCCAAGGGTGAGGCGATCTTGAAGCCGTGCAGCAAAGAATGGTCACGGCAGGTAACGGCCACGGAATCGAACAAGGCCAGATTCAGTCGCGAGCTTATCCACCCGAAGGACTACGGCAAGGCGCGATACGTTCACTTGCTTCATACACTCAGCCATCCTGATATAGCGATAATCAAGGCACTCCACCACAACAGCCCAAGCCAGAGAGACCAATACCGAGGCGGAATTATCGGTGTGGTTATGTCTGATAGCGCGGGCAGATCAATGAAAGCCCGCGTGTTGATGGCCCAGATGGCCGATACAGCCATTCGGAGAAGGTCATTCTCAACTCCTTGGGAGTGGGACTTTATCGATATGGATAAAAAAACGTGGGACTCCAGCTACGTCCGCGATTTATTCAAAGACGTTAAGCGGGGTATCCGCGCAATGGAGGAAAAAGCCTTGTGCTCATGGTGGGCGAAAATAAATGCCGACACTAGGTAAAATTACTTATTTATTGGCACCCCCCGCAAGGCTACTATCAGGGTTAATTAATGCATCGTGCGATAGAAGCAACTTTTTCGCACACTGCATTCGCCATCCCTTCGGCCCGACTGAAAAGTTCGGGCTTTTTTGTTTATGAGTGAGCCAAGCTATTTCGAGAAAGCGCGCATCCAAAGGGCCAGAGATTACGCCAATCAGCCTTGGATGCCGTACCACGTAGTATGCGAAAAGCCACCGGCTTACAGCGGCGATAAGATGTTTGCCAGATTGGTGACACTGCAGCGCCAGATAGAGCGAATGATTGAGGGCAGCACGAAGCCCTGACCCCTCCCACGGCTTAGGCTATGGGACGCTCCCTAACGGGATGCTTAACCAGTTAACCCACCCACCACCCAGCAAAAATACTCAGCACTCCCCTAGCCGATGGCTGGGATGGTGGGTGTTCTATTCGAGGATCACCATGAAGACACTTATTCCGGCGCTAATGTCGCTGGCGGTGCTTTGCTGCGCGGCTCCTGCCTTTGCTTGCGAGCGCTTGAACGTAGCTATTGCCGTCAGTCATTTCGGCGGCGGTGAATATAACGAGTACGGCCCGTTGCTGGGCTGTGAGCGCGCATTCGGCAGCAAATGGTCGGTGCGGTACTTCAAAAACTCGCACGATTGGGATTCTTTCTTAGTCACCCGCTATCTACACGCTGCCACAGTCGGCGGCGTAGAGCTTGGCGCGGAGGCTGGAATGGTGAGCGGCTATCGCGACAAGATACCGAGCTTCGCTAAATTGTTGAATCCGGCGTTAAAGGCTCAATTCGGCGAGCAAGCATGGAATGTACTTGGCAAGGTTCACCCCTGGGGCATGCTCACAGCCGATTTCCCTATAACCGATGACGCACGCGGAAAGGTTGCCTACTTTGGCGCTGGTGTTGCGTTTATCTTCAGTTTGAATATTTGATGGCTGACCTGTAATGGCTACAACAAAAGCGCCAGTGAAGAAAAAAACCACTAAGGGCGCTGGTGGTAGACCCACAAAGTACGACAAGCGCTACTGTGAAATGGCCATTGCTTATATGCAGGACGGCTATTCTGTAACCGCACTCGCAGGGCACATAGGCGTTGCCCGTTCAACCGTATTCAAATGGGCAGAACAAAACCCAGAGTTTTCGGACGCCCTAAAGACTGCCCAGGCATTAGCGGCTATGTGGTGGGAGGATAGGCTGCGCGCAATTGCAAAGGGCGAGGATGGCAACGCGACAGCCGCAATCTTTGGCGTCAAGAATCGCAGCTCCGAAGAATGGAAAGACAAAACCGAGCAAGACCACACCAGCTCAGATGGCTCAATGTCTCCAAAGCCAACAACCATAGAGCTTGTCGCCCCAAGTGACAAAGGCGAGAGTTGAACTACCGCCTAAGCTGATACCCGTATTCAGCGGGCCTGCTAGGTACAGGGGCGCATACGGCGGCAGGGGTTCGGCAAAGACTCGCAGCTTCGCGCTGATGACTGCTGTGCGTGGTTATATGTTCGCCGAGGCTGGTGTATCAGGCCAGATACTCTGCGGTCGGGAGTACATGAACAGCCTCGAAGAATCTTCGATGGAGGAAGTCAAGCAGGCTATCCGCTCTGTGCCGTGGCTTGATGCCTATTACGAGATAGGCGAGAAGTACATTCGCACTCGCAATCGCAAGGTCTGGTACACGTTCACCGGCCTTCGCCACAATATCGACAGCATAAAGTCAAAGGCCCGCGTTTTGATCGCGTGGATTGACGAAGCTGAGAACGTGAGCGAGACAGCATGGATCAAGCTGAATCCTACTGTTCGCGAGGAAGGCTCAGAAATATGGATAACTTGGAATCCCGAGAAGGACGAAAGCCCTACTGATAAGCGGTTCCGCAAGTCCCCACCTGATAATTCCAAAATTGCCGAGCTGAACTACACCGACAATCCCTGGTTTCCTGATGTATTAGAGCAGGAACGGCGTAACGATCAGGCTGTTCTTGACGATCAAACCTACGCCTGGATATGGGACGGAGCGTATCGCGAGAATAGCGAGGCTCAAATCCTTTCTGGCAAGTATCGAGTGGCAGAATTCCAGCCTGATAAGGCATGGGATGGCCCGTATTTCGGCATCGACTGGGGATTCTCGCAAGACCCGACAGCCGGGGTGAAGCTCTGGATTAACGACCGCAAGCTGTACGTTGAATATGAGGCGGGCAGGGTAGGCCTTGAGAACGACGATATAGCCCGATACATGATTGATCGGCTTCCCGGCATAGAGCGGCACACGGTCAGGGCAGACAACGCCAGACCGGAAACGATCAGCCACGTCAAGCAAACGGGCGGCAATAAGCGACCGGCGCTACCAAGAATCATCTCATGCGAAAAGTGGAAAGGCAGTGTCGAGGATGGCATTGCTCACTTGCGCAGTTATTCCGAAATCATAATCCACCCACGATGCAGGGAAACACTCAAGGAGGCGCGTATGTACAGTTACAAAGTAGACCGCCTGACCGGTGACGTGTTGACCGATATCGTGGACGCAAACAATCACTACATTGATGCAATTCGCTATGGGCTTGGCCCCTTGATTACCCGGCGATCATACTCACTCGCAGGCGTTAGATAATGGGCGTTGTCCAATACACCAAAGACAAGCTGACCAATCTGGTGGCCAATCTCGGCACGTCCAGAGATAAGGCGTACCACAGCACCTATGCCGCGCCGGTTGTCACTGATCTTGATTTGGTGAATGCCTACCGCGGCGCATGGTTGCCGCGCAAGATAGTTGATATCCCGGCTCTCGATTCGTGCCGAAAGTGGCGAGAGTGGCAGGCAGACAAGGATCAGATCGCAAAGATTGAGGCTCTTGAAAAGCGGCTCAAGGTCAAGAAAAAGACGCTTGAGGCCATGACCAAGGCCAGGTTGTACGGCGGTGCTGCTATCTACATCGGCACCAATGACGCTGACCCATCTAAGCCTGTTACCGACAACACCAAGATCAAGCACCTGACTGTGTTGACGCGGCTTAGGCTGACCGCTGGCGAGATGGACATTAACCCAGACTCGCCGTATTACGGCCTCCCGGCGTATTACACGCTGGCCAACACGGCGGTAAGAGTTCACCCGTCGCGGGTAGTACGCTTCATTGGCGCACCCATGCCCGATGACGAAGACACGCCAAGCATCGCGGCCAACCAGTGGGGCTGGGGTGATTCTGTCCTGACAGCCATTTTTGACGCTATTCGTCAGGCAGACGGCACAACGGCCAATATCGCCAGCCTGGTGTTTGAGGCGAAAGTTGACGTAATCAAGATTCCCGACTTCATGGCGGGGCTTACTGATCCGGCCTATGAGCGATTGGTACTTGAGCGCTTGACCCTCGCCGCTACCGCCAAGGGCATTAACGGCGCTTTATTGCTGGACAAGGAAGAAGAGTACGAGCAGAAGAACGCCAGCTTCAGCAATTTGAACGATATATTAATGTCGTTTATGCAACTTGTGTCCGGTGCGGCTGACATTCCTGTTACGCGGCTGCTGGGACAATCTCCGGGCGGATTGCAGGCTTCCGGCGATAGCGATATGCGCAACTATTACGACCGGGTATCGGCTATACAGGAGCTTGAGATTCAGCCAGCGCTTGAGACGCTAGACAATCTCATCGTTCGTAATGCTCTGGGCAATCGCCCTGATGATGTTTGGTATCGCTGGGCCTCATTGTGGCAAAGCACTGACTCTGAGCGTGCGGAAATTGGCAAAACCGTAGCCGACACGATCAAGACCCTTGCCGATACCAAGCTTATTCCTGATGATGCGCTGAGCGAGGCGGCGGTTAACGTACTGACCGAGCGCGGCGTACTGCCAGGTCTTGAGCAGGCGATGGATGACTATTCAACCGAAGAAGACGGCGAGGATGGCGATGACTTTGTTCCCGTCACCCCGACAGACTACAAGCCGCCTGTAACGGACAACGACATACGCGCCAAGGTCATGGACATGCTTAACGATGGCGACGAATGAGGCGCTACTGGCAGTCATAGCCAAACGGATACAAAGGCTTGGTCAGCAGATAGGCAGCATTGAGCTGTCAGCGGTTAACGGTTCGATAGCGTGGCGCTTTTCTGGTTCTGAATGGCACCCTATTGTCGAGATCGATACGCTGCGTGGCCGTAATGGATCAGATGGTCAGGACGGCAAACAGGGCGAGCGCGGCCCCAAGGGTATTGACGGTAAAGACGGCCTAGACGGCAAGAACGGGAAAGATGGCCGCGACGGAATAAACGGTAAGCGCGGCGATAAAGGCCCGAGAGGTGAGAAGGGCGAGCGGGGCAAAGACGGCAAGCATGGCCGCAATGGTGTAGACGGAAAGGATGGCGCAGACGGCCAGCCCGGTGCTAACGGGCGTGACGGAGTTGACGGTAAGGATGGAGAGGCCCCCAAACACCAATGGCGCGGCACCAGACTGCAATTCCAGAATCCTGATGGCTCATGGGGCAAGTCGGTTGATCTTGCTGGTGTCTCAATCGGAGGCGGCATGCCTCGATCTGAGGTGATCCAGTTAGTTGAAAGCATAGAGTCTGGCGGCAGCAATGCCCGAGTGGTTCACGTCACTGATATCGACTACACGATAACGCCAGACGTGGATACCGTGGCCTGCACCGAATCACTGACGGTTACCTTGCCCGCTACCAGCTCCAAGCGACTCACAATCAAAAACTACGGCACCGATGACGTAACAATCGTTACGCCAGGTAGCCAGAAGGTAGAGCGCAATTCCGATTTGACGCTTAACGTCGATTTATTCTCTGTTGACCTTGAGCAGCTGCCGAATGGCGACTGGATGGTGGTCTGATGGCTAATAACGTTCATCCTTTTGCGCAATTGGTTAAGCGCACGATAACTGCCAGCACGGTCGGCGATACAACCGTCCACACGCCGGCCATCGGCAAGAAAATACGGCTCTACTTTTTCGGCTATTCGGCAGGCAGCAACGTCAATGGCTGCCTGGTTCAACTCAAGCTCGAAGGCTACAACAGCGGCGATGCTTTTGATGCGCAATACCTCTCTGCTGCCGGACAGCCCTACGCACGAAACATCAAGGCGGGCGATGGATACGTTGAAGGTGAAGCGGACGGAGGTCTTGAAGTCACGCTGAGCGCCAACCAGACGGTTCATGTGAATTACGAAATTGAGGAAGTGGATTGATGCAGGCGACAGCGCTGGGCAAGGCCTCTGCAGAGATGGGGGTCAAGGTGACAAAAAAAAGCGGCGAGGTTTATCACCTAAAAGGCGATGCGGTTGCTGAGTATAAGCCTGTCTATGTGCTTATGGAGTGCATAGAGGTAGAAGGCAAGCTGCATCCGCAAAAGAAACTTGTTGTTCGCTCTGAGGATGCCGAAAAAGCATTCCATCCGGCGACGATAAAGCAATTGAGAGAATCTGAATAATGGCTACTGCAGTATGGGTTGATGATGGTCAGGAGCAAGCGATTGATCTTCTTAACACTGCCACCAGGGGCGCGGTGAGCACGACTTACTACGGCGCGTGGGGCAGTGGTGCAACCGCTGCAGCGGTCACTGATGCTGCGCTGGTTAGCGAAAACGCCGAAGCTCGGGTGGCGACAACCGAATCACAGCCAGCTGCTAATACTTGGCGCAATGTGTTTGAAATCACGGCGACCGGAAACCGCACGGTCAACGAGGCTGGAATATTCGACGCATCGTCAACCGGAACCCTGATTCTTCGCGGAACGCACTCGACGCTGAACATCGAAACCAGCGACAGGGTGGAATACACGTTCGACTTGCTTCTGAAAGATCAATCTGAGTAATGGCGACTGCAACCCATACGGTTGACGTTCAGTGCGATTCGTCTGGCCAGTATGACGTTGAACTACAGCGCGTCATTGATGCCGGATTTACGATCCTGACTTCCGATGCTGAGAATTACCGGATAGTTGCAGAGAAAACCGTAACTGACTGATGGCCAAAACAACCGCACAGGATTTCTATTCGCCTGATCCCGGTGTTGGTGGCCCCGTCTCGCAAGATGGCGGTTGGGGCACCGATGTTCAGGCGATGTTCGATACGCCTACGTCAAACGGCCCTGACACGACATGCGCGCACCCAAACTCTGCTGGCACAACAACGATCACGGTTGATCCGTTTAGCTCTCGCAGCACGCAGAACGATGTGACAAGTGATTTTGGGTGGGCTTGGAACGCCATCGAGTCGAGTGATGATTCTATCGGGTCGTCTGCCACTGATTTACGGTTTATGCCTGCGGGGCAATGGACGTTTTATGCAGGATTAACCATTCCATCCGCAGGCGCGGTAACGGGTTCGCACAACGTCACGCTGACATGGAAGGTTTACCGGGTAGGTCCGCCTCCAAGCTACACGCGAACGCTGCTTTTCACGGCAACATCAACGGAGCTTTCGGTTGGGCTTTTTGGCGTTACAAACTCGCAGGTTACAACCATATCAGCATCGCAGCCCGAGTACATTTTGAACCCAGATGAAACGGTTCACGTTGGATTAACGACAACAAATAGGCAGGTTGCCGGCCTGTTTGGGGCAACAACGGCTGGAACGATTGTTATAACGCACAACCCTGGAAGCGTCAGAATGTTTCGCGTTCCCGCCCCTGGTATACGCACGAAATCTATTCGCGACTACAGCTCGGTTGGTGTCGGTGCTGGCTCAAGACAGGCTCTCGGGATTGCCAAGGATTTTGACGCAACTGCGGTTGGCTCGGGGGCTATTTATCGAGATATGCAGGCCTACAGGCTTTTCAGCGCAGTAGGTGAGGCTAATCCATCGCTTGATAAAAAGCTGTCTCTTTCGCTACCTGCGACAGGAATAGGGTCATCCGTGAGAACCGCGAAGGTGTTCAAGGATACCTTCGATGCTGTTGGGGAGGGCGTGTCGACGCGAACCGCGAGAGTGTCGAAGGCTTTTGATCTGGTTGAGGGCATCGGTGCTGGCAGCATTGAAAGAGAGTGGCAAGCCTACCGTCAATTCGATGCTGCCGGGCAAGGAGTGGGGTCAATTGATCGGGTAGTAACCTTCGTGCGCCAGTTTGATGCCATTGGAGTCGGTGAAATTTCATCGTTCAGGCTCTGCCTTGATGCCGATGACTTACCTGATCCGGGCGGCGGCGGTTCGGTCACCAACTATATTTTCGGGGTTTTTGAATAACCGCCCTGTGAAATTCACTCAGGAATAACCCATGAAATTCTATGATCGCGTTATGGCGGGCAAGCCTCGCCGGACGGCTGACGGCTACCTTGTTGCAGACGCCAAGGTTGCGCGCACTGGCATACAAACCTACCTCGGTGCGGAAGTTGGCCGACCAGACCTGCAGACCGTGAGGGTGTATCGCCCCGAGGCAGAAGTGTTCAGCCGCGATGCGCTCAACACCTACGCTCACAGGCCGATGACCAACGACCATCCAAGCCACCCCGTTACTGCTGACAACTGGAAGGACTTTGCCGTAGGGCAAACCGGAGGCGATGTTGTGCGCGACGGTGAGTTTGTGCGCGTTCCTCTGGTGCTTATGGACTCGGCAGCAATCAAAGAATTTGAAGATGGCAAGCGTGAGCTGTCTATGGGCTACGAAGCCGAGATCGTCTTTCAGGACGGCGAAACAGATTCCGGCGAGAAATATGACGCAGTACAAACCAATTTACGCATGAACCATCTCGCGCTCGTATCTCGGGCTAGAGGAGGAGACCAGCTTCGTATCGGGGACAGGCACAACCCGAACGAGGTGGATCAAGTGCCATTTAACTTTGACAAAGGAGGCCACCACATGGCTGACAATCTGAGGAAGGTCGTGCTGGACGGCCTCACTATCGAAACCACAGAGCAAGGCGAACAAGCAATTGCAAAACTGCAGTCGCAAATCGCTGATTCTGCTCAAGCTCTGACTGACAGCGAGTCTAGCTTTAACGCCCAGTTGGCTGATAAGGACAGGGAAATTGCTCAGAAGGACGCCGAAATTGACGACCTGAAAAGCAAAGCCCTGTCTGATGCGGACATGGACAAGAAAGTGGCTGATCGCGCCGAATTGGTGGCCAAAGCCAAGTCTATCCACGATGCCGACTACTCCGGCAAGTCAGACGCCGATATCCGCAAAGAAGTTGTTGCGGCCAAGTTCGGTGACTCGGCAATCGAAGGCAAGTCGCAAGACTACATCGATGCACGGTTTGACATTCTCGTCGAAACCGGCAACCCCGACCCTGTGCGAACGGCTATGAGCCAGCAAAAGCAGAGTCATCAAGTGTCAGATGCTGACACCGCTTATGCGGATAACGTCAACTACCTGCAAACCGCCTGGAAAGGTCAGAAGGAGGCTTAATCATGGCTGTTCAGTCAACTTATTCAGCAACACTTAGCGCAGCCGTTGCCGGCATGGTCGGCAATATGGTTCCTGCAACCTTCATCAGCCGCACCGTAGAGGACGCAGCTGGTATCGCCTTTGGTTTGGCCGCTGCCCAGGGCACCGAGGACTACGAATGTTCTGCATTCGGTTCTGGTGACACTGCGATTATCGGCATCGTTGCTCGTGAGCGTGACGTTGACCCGGCAACCCCCAGCAAATTCGCTCAGTACGAAAATGCGCGAATTATGACCAAGGGCTGCGTTTGGGTTACGGCCAGCGTGGCAGTAAACGCAGGCGATCCCGTTTACGTGATTCCGGCAACAGGCGCTTACGCCAAAACCAGTGCTTCGTCTGCGGTGTTGATCGCTAACGCCCGCTGGGAAACAAGCACTACTGGCGAGGGTCTGGCCCTCGTGCGACTCGGTTAAGGAGTGAATCAATGAAGAATCAAATGTTTGATGCCCAGGCGGCTCTGGGCTTTGTCCTGTCGCAAACTTCGCACATTGAATCGCAGGTCTATCAAACCCGCTATGCTGATATTCAGTATCCGGGCCTGATTCCTGTCGATACCTCTGCGCACCCGCTGGCCAAGTCCGTGACCTATTTCAGCTCTGACAAGTTCGGTGCTGCGAATTGGATCAACGGCAATGCTGACGATGTGCCTCTGGTTGGTGGTGAGCGCTCCAAGTTTGAGACTCCGGTGTATACCGCTGGCATCGGCTATGCCTACGGCTGGGAAGAGATTCAGCACGCACAAATGCTGGGTATCAATCTGACTGCCGATGATGCAATGGCGGCTCGCCGTGCATACGAGGAGATGGTTGATCGGGTTGCCTTGAATGGTGATACATCCAAGGGCTTCGAGGGTCTGTTGAACCACTCTTCGGTGCCTACTGTGGCGTCCACCAACGGCACTTGGACCAGCAAAACGGCTGACCAGATTCTGCAGGACATTAACGACGGCCTGTCGTATGTCCACATCACTGCGACTAACACCGTAGCGATGGCGGATACTGTTCTTCTGCCGTGGTCTCGCTTCAATCTGATCAGCACCAAGCGTGTTGGCGACACTAACGAGACTGTGCTGGGCTTCCTGAAGCGCAACAACATCTACACCGCTGCCACTGGGCAGGAGCTGACCATTCGCGGTCTGCGCGGTCTGGATAGCTTGGGCGGTTCTGGTGAGCCTCGCATGGTTGTGTATCGCCGTTCGCCTGATGTTCTAAAGCTGCACATTCCCATGCCTCACCGGTTCATGCCTGTTCACCAGGCTGGACCGCTGCGCTTTGAGGTTCCCGGCGTGTTCCGCTTGGGCGGTCTTGATATCCGCCTGCCGAAAGAAGTGGCCTACATCGAAGGCGTGTAAAACCTATGGCGGGATTGGATCACCCGCCTATCTAATTCGAGGATCACAACATGAAACTGACCAACAACGGCAAAGCCCCGCTTGGTATTCCCGGCAATCCGCTACTTGAGCCGGGGCAGAGCATAATCTGTCTGAATTGGGATGAAATTCAGGACAATAAAATTGTGCAGGCGTGGCTTGTGAAGCGCGTTCTGACGGCTGGCGAGCAATCGCCCGAATATCAGGAATCAGCCGCAAAAGTTCCGGCAGTAGAAGCAACGGACGATATGTCACGCAAAGATGAGCTTATCGCCCAATTGGCAGAGCTCGGCATTAACCGTGACCGTCGATCCAGCGTAGAGCGTCTGGAATCGATGCTGGCTGAGGCTATTTCCTCGCAGGAGTCAGACAATGGATAACCAGCACAAGAAAATAAAGGGCTACCGCGATCTGACGCAGGAGGAAATTGACCTGATGAACGAAGGTAAAGCCCTTGCGGAACAGTGCGGCAACTTTATTGCCAAGTTGGAAGCGAACGACACCACCGACAAGCGCAGCGTTGCTCTGGGTAAAACCAGTTTGCAGCAGGGCTTTATGTGGGCTATTCGCGGCGTAGCAAAGCCATCAACATTCTAAGGCAATAATCATGATCTATTACGGCACCCTGACAGATGCGGCGGTGTATCACGATGCGCGGGGAAATTCCGCGTGGTCGGGTTATACCGCAGAGCAGCAAGAGGCAGCGTTGACCCGTGGCAGTGACTACTTAGATCAGCGCTATCGCGAGCGGCTGAAGTCTGGCAAATGGGTGTCGATGTTCTCCGGCTCTCGCACTGATGGGCGCAGTCAGGAAAACGAATGGCCTCGCACTGGCGCGACCGATTACGAAGGTAACGAGATCGGCAGCAGTGAAGTCCCCGTTGAAGTCAAGAATGCCGCCTACGAGGCAGCATTGCGTGAAGCGGCCACACCGGGGAGTCTGTCGCCTGACTTCACGATGACTGAGCAAGTAACTAAAGAGAAAGTCGGCCCGATTGAAGTTCAGTATGCAGACACTACCAAGGCCATGATGCCAAAGGGCGTTGAAACGCCAAACCGGCCAATCATTTCTGAGATTGACGAAATCATAGCGCCCGTACTTGTTGCGCGTTATGACTATCCCGGCGTGAGGGTGGTATGACGTTCTATGGCCGAATGGAAGAGACAGCAACCCGGCTAATTGCCAAGCGAGGAAAATCCGCCACCCTGGTGAAATTTGTTAAATCAGGCCCTGCACATAACCCCACGATCAACGAAAACCCGTCAGATATCACACTGGTTGAGACTGATTACAGCCTGACCAATCGCAACGATTCTTTGGTTCAGGTGGGCGACAAGCTTGGGATTATCTCGACGGCGGGGCTTGCGCCTGCAATGGCGGACAAAATTGAAATAGACGGCGAGCGGTATTCCTTTGTGGATTTGCAGCCGTTGAATCCGGGCGGTGCTGTGCTTTTGTTTGAGTTTTTGGCGAGGAAATAATGGCCAAAGAAAATACCCAGCGCGACTACCTGAAAGCACTTGAGCAGTCTGAGAAGCCTGTCGCTGATGAGTACAGGAAGTATGTTCGGGTAACAACTGCTAGCGCCACGATTCTGATACTCGAAAAACACTTGCGAGAGCAGGACGTTGACGCGCTGCTGCGTGATCTGGCCATCACTGGCGCGGCATTGGGTGGCGTTAACGAAGCGATCCGCAATGCTTATCTGTCAGGCGGCGAATTTGAAGCCCCGGCAGCACGAATACAGTTCGACATACGCAACCCTCGCGCCGAGTCGTGGTTGCGTTTTCAGTCAAGCGACTTGGTAACTCGCATTACTCAGGCCCAGCGCGATGCCATACGCATCACACTGGAATCGTCAATGCGGATTGGCCGCAATCCTCGCCAGACGGCGCTTGATATTGTTGGCCGCGTGGGTGCCACTGGCAGGCGCTCTGGCGGCATTGTTGGATTGTCTGGCCCTCAGTCACAGTACGTTAGCAATGCGCGGGAGCAGCTTCTGAGCGGCGACCCTGCAACGATGCGGGAATACTTCAACCGCACACGGCGCGACCGTCGATTCGATGGGATTGTCAAGCGAGCCATCGCAGCGGGAAAGCCCGTTGCATCAAGGGACGTTGATCGCATAGCGGGGCGCTACGCTGACCGACTGCTTGAGAAGCGAGGGGTAGATATAGCCATTACCGAATCGCTGCAATCGTTCAATGCAGCGCGTCAGGAAGCAGCACAACAGGCTATTGATCAAGGCATCATCGATCAGGGCTTAACAACGGCGGTATGGGTTCACACCAGCAGCCGCAATCCTCGCGACTTTCACATATCAATGAATGGCCAAAAGCAGCCAATTGGCGTACCGTTCCAGTCGCCTACTGGTGCCAAGTTGATGTATCCGGGGGATAGCTCACTAGGCGCTGGAGCTTCGGATACTGTACGTTGCAAGTGCATGAAAAGAGTAAGATACTCTTATCTAGAGGATGCGGCGCGCAGAGCTGCTTAGTGAGGTCTATCTATGAATGAATGCGTTGAGCAGGCTGAAAAGCAAATATCGGAGTATCGGGAGCTTCTGGAATCGGACGAGATACTATCTCTTTCGTTCAGTGAGCGCGCCGATAGGTTTTTGTCTTGCGTTGAGGCGATGAAGATAACCGGGCAATTACCGGCTGCTGAATGATATTGATTTTAGAGTTTTAAGTTATAGAGAAGGGGCGCGGCAATGAATAAATTAGAATTGAAATTTATTAGGCGCGAAGCGACCGAAGAGCAGATGGCGCTTGTTGATTTGATGCACTCTGGCAGAAAAGTTCAAATACTTGGCTGCGACTACTTTGTTGTGAGCCAAAGTATACATGATGACGGATGTGGCGTGGCAAACTTGGAGCGATACGAATTCACACTGATAAAAGCCTAGCAACACACCAAGCACACCCCGAACCGGCCAAGCGCCGGTTTTTTTATGTCTGGAAATCCTATGGCCAAGTCATTTAGCGCTCAGGTAGACAGCTGGATATTGAAGTCCAGGCGCAGAACAGAGGCTGTTATCAAAACAGCGGTTCAGGAGCTGGCCGAAGAAGCAAACAAGCCCGTATCCAAGGGCGGCAGGGTCAGGGTAGACACTGGCTTTCTGATCGGATCGTTTGTCGGCTCTATCAATTCTCCACCGACCGGCCCAAGCGATAGGGCAACTGAATCAAATGGCGACGGTGATGTATCGCTGATTATCGCCAACGCTAGACCTGGCGAAACGATATATTTGGGATGGTCGGCTAATTATGCCAAGTACCGCGAAGCCTATGACGGCTTTCGTGATGCAGCGGCCCAACGATGGCCTGAGTTTGTCCGCAAAGCCGTAGCAGAAGCTAAGCGCAGGATACGATGAGTCTGACAACCGACATATACAACGCATTCGCGCCGCTGGTGACCGCCTTTGCTGGCGGATACAGCCCTGCTATCCCTGTGGCTTATCCCGGTGTGAGTTTCGACCCGCCCGACGAAGGCAACTGGCTAGAGTTGGTGCCGGTATGGAATCAGGGCGAGAACTACGGATTGGCCGACGAAGGCCCGACCGTAGAGCGCGGTTTTTTCCGCATCCTGGTTAGCTACCGGACGGGCTTTGTGAGCGCCCAGACGCTTGCCGAGGAAGTTGTATCAGCCTTTGGCAAGGGGACTACGTTCGGCGGTGCACTGGTGTATGAATCGCCGTCGATTACCGGCCCTGTGCAAAGCGACGAAAAGACAATGCTATCCGTCACGATCCGGTGGCGCGCCACGCGGTGAAGCCCAACATTCTCCACCATAACGGGCTTGGGTTTGTGATCATTCCCAAATGTGGAGGAACGTCGATTAAGTGTGCTGTGCGCGAAGGGATGGGGCTTGATGCCTCGCAGCGAATCCATGCTGATGATCGTTTGAAATATACATTCAGCCCCGAAGGTCTGGAGCTGGTGGCTTTTATCCGCAATCCCTTTGACCGGATTGTATCAGCCTATACAAACAAGATTGTTGATGACAACGGCGCAGGCTTTGAGCGACTGAAAAAGCTTGGCTTTCGCAAGGATATGACATTCCCGCAGTTTGTAGCGCACCTACCGGGCAAGCTGCGACACGAGGGGCATATCACAACGCAATGTCGGTATTTGCCGAAGGCTAACACCAGGCTTTACCGCTTCGAGGATATGTCGAGCGCGTGGGATGAGATTCGCGCACAGCATGATTGGTTGCCAGTGCTTCCGCACAAAAACAGATCCAGTAAATCAGACTGGCAGAGCTATTACACGCCAGAAGCCGAGCGTCTGATAGCCGAACTCTACCAAAAGGATATCGCCCTGTGGCATTCACTCTGAAAAAGGAGCTGAGGCCCTACAAGGGTCTGCAGGGCGGCGAGTGCTTGGATCACGTTCTGGCGATGAATCCGGGCACTGTTCTGGATATCGGCTCTGGTGATGGCAAGCACGCTGCCATTATGCGAACAGCAGGCATTCGGGTAACCACAATCAGCATGATTGAGCCCGCCGACTACGTGGGCGACTTCATGGAGTATGACGGCCCTCCTGTTGATTGTGTATGGGCTTGCCATGTGCTTGAGCATGTGCCGAATGTGGGTGCGTTTCTGGCCAAGTGCCGGGAAATGGTGAATGAAGGTGGCACGCTGGCTGTCACTGTGCCGCCACTCAAGACGGCATTGGTTGGCGGGCATATCAACCTGTTTACGATGGGTACGCTCATCTACAACCTGATATTGGCTGGCTTTAAAGTCGAGCGCATTGGCAGCTACGGCTACAACCTTTCTGCTATCTGTTCAGTTGATCCAGAACCGCTACCGGCGCTGGAATTCGATTCTGCCGACCTGGATACCTTGGCCAATAGATTCCCTGGCGGCGTCTTTCAGGGCTGTGATGGATCACTCGAGGATCACCAATGGGATTGACGGTCAGTGTATGGGCGGGCGCTCAGCATCAACGAGAGTGGGCGGATAGGGTTACCGAAGGCCTCAAGCGCCACGGTGTTGAGCGGGTAGCCGATCGGACGAAAGCTGATTTTGCAATCGGCTGGGGTGTGCGCGGCAGGCGTCCATTCCTAACGTGTCCGCATGTTCTCGTGATGGAGCGGGCCTATCTCGGCGATCGCTTTGAGTGGGTATCTCTCGGCTGGGATGGATTGAATGGTCGGGCCAACTTCTGCAACGAAGATGCGCCAAGCGACCGATGGGATCAATACTGGAAGTCTGGGGTAAAAGAGCCTTCTCGCGGCAATGGTGCGCTCATTGTCGGGCAAGTTACGGGCGATATGGCCACGGTTGGCGTGAACCTTAATGAGTGGGCCAAAAGCGTTGCCAACGGGCTTAGCGCTTGCGGTGTGCCGTGGTCATATCGCCCACACCCTCAATCTCTGAGAAGAGGGCAGAGGCAGCCATTCACAGCAGACCCGCGCAGCTTCGATGAAGCAATCAGTCAGTGTGACAGCGTGATCACCTACAACAGCAACGTAGGCGTTTTAGCCGCAATGGCAGGCAAACGTGTTACCTGTGAAAACGACGGCGCTATGGCGTGGGAAGTGGCTGGGCATGGCTGGCAGGATGACAAAGATTTAGGCGACCGTGACGAATGGGGTCGCAAGCTGGCGTATTGCCAGTGGCTACCGCATGAAGTCGAGGCCGGTGATTTCTGGCCAACGCTGAGCCGGATATTTGAATGAAGGTTCTTGTGATCGGCTCCGGCCATAACGTCAAGGCCGAGCTGTCACAAATCAACCGCCATACCTTCGATTACGTCATAGGCGTTAATCGTGCGGCAATCCACTTTGGCCCCGTAGATATTCACTGCTCACTGCATCCGAGAGATTACGCGCCGATCAGGGCGGGGTACTTCGTCAGCCATATCAAGCTGAAAGGCGTTGATGAGGTATTCCCGTGTATGTGGAGAACAGGTGGATCGTCAGGGTCTTCCGGCCTGTACGCAGTTAAGTATGCACTGCAAAGGCTTGATGCGACCGACATAACCTTGGCCGGCGTGGGCATTGATGAGGCCCCGCATTTTTACAATCCGAGTGATTGGCACGAGGCCAAGAAGTTTCAACAAACATGGATCGAAGTCGCTCCGGTACTCAGGGGCAAAGTTCGTAGTTTGGGCGGATGGACTGCCCAGCTATTGAATGGGGGTTCCCCCGCTTAAATCGCCGGTATCGCCGGTATCTCAACAAACCGCCTTCTTGGCGGTTTTTTTATGCCTGAAATTTGGAGAAATCCCATGACCAATATTGTTTACAGCCATGCTGGCGATAAGTTCTACATTTCCACGACTGCTCAAAGTTCCAACCTTGATCAGACTGGTTTTGAAGCGCTCTCGTTCACGCAAGTCACCCAAGTCGGCTCAATCGGCGAATACGGTGTTAGCACCAACATGCTGTCATACGACACGCTTGACACCGTTGTTTCACAGAAAGCCAAAGGCATCACCAACGCGGGTGATCCGGCTATTGAATGCGCCAGAAACAGCGATGACGCAGGCCAGCTCGCCATGAAAGTGGCTGGCGCTCCCACCTACTACAACGCGCACGCCTTCAAGGTGCTTCGTCAGGACGGATCTATCGACTACCTGCGCGGTCTGGTCGCCGGCCCCGTAGCTCCCAATGGTCGCAATGAAGATTTCGACCTGTGGGTTTTCACCCTGGCGCTCGTTCAAGAGCCGCTTTTTGTAGACGCAACCTCCTAAGCAAGTTTTCCCGGCAGTTAGTAGCAATCACGGTTGGCCTGATCCGACCTGCTGTGATGGCTGCCGGGGAATTCATTTGGATCGCTTCTTATTAATTCGAGGATCAATGCAATGGATATTTCCAGCATCAAGGCGAACGCTCGCCCCGTAGAAATTTTGCACCCGCACACCGAGGAGAAGATTGGACTGCGCATTACTGTGCTGCCCGAATCTGACCCGAAAGTGAAAAAGGTGCAGCGTGAAATTACTGACCGTCAATTGGGTAAGCGGAAATTGAAGCTGACTGCAGCTCAACTTGAGGCCCAGAGCTTTGAATTGCTGGTAGCGGCTACTGATGGGTGGGACTGGTACGGCGATGCCGACTTTGAAGGTGAAAAACCTGAGTTCACAGAAGAAAACGTGCGCAAGGTTTACAAGAAAGTCGTCTTTATCCGCGATCAGGTGAAAGCCGAGTTTGACGACCGCGAATCTTTTTACGAGGGCTGACAGCAGACCTTGCGGAAGCTGTTGAAACGGCTGTTCGCTACGACATACCGCGAGACTTCGGGCACAAGGATGGCCCGGAAACGCGCAGAGAATACAACCTTCGCTTTGGGGTCGATCCCGGCCCTGAATCGGAGGTTGAAGATGTTGTCAGCCATGTCTGGCAATGGTTTTGGATGCTTCGCCGTCGTTGCGGGCACTCTGAATCAGGGCCGCTACCTCTTACCTACACCGAAATTGATTCCTGGGCATCTCGCCTGTGTATCGAAGTTCGGCCAGAAGAAATTGAAATGTTAACCGCGATGGATGATGCGTATTTGTCGGCAAGTGCCGCCGAATCGCGAGAACAACGAAATCGCGATAAACCAGCGCCTAAATCAAGACGCTTTTCGTGATAGGGGCATAGCCTGTGGACGTAGCAGAGCTTTCATATCGGATTAGTTCTACAGACGTAGACCGCGCATCTCGATCTTTGGATAAGCACTCAAGTAGCGCCCGGAAAACCGAAACGGCCACTGATCGGATGAATAAAGAGACAGAGATTTCATCCAGAAGATTTAGAGAGATGGGCGGATATGTGCGCGCTGCTAGTGCGGCTCTTGCGGCATTTGGTGCCGCAAGATTAGTACGCGAAGTTGTCCGGGTAGAGCAGTCCGTTCAGTCCATGAATAGAACATTTATCGCCGCTACCGGATCAATTCAGGCCGGTGCAGCCGAAATGGAATTTGCACGCAAGGAGTCGGATCGTCTTGGCCTGAACTTTGAAAAGACCGCAAGAAGTTATGCGCAACTGGCCGCAGCTGCTCGCGGTTCTGCTCTAGAAGGTAGAAAGACTCGGGAGGTATTCACTGCTGTATCTGAAGCCTCGGCTGCGCTGGGTTTGAGCGCCGATCAGTCTGAAGGTGCCCTTCGGGCGTTGCAGCAAATGATGTCGAAGGGAACGGTGCAGGCGGAAGAGTTGCGCGGACAGCTTGGCGAGCGCATCCCCGGTGCATTCAATCTTATGGCCAAGGGTTTGGGCGTAACGACTGCTGAGCTAAACAAGATGCTAGAGCAAGGGGAAGTTCTTGCAGAGAAGGCATTGCCCGCACTTGCCGCAGAATTGAGGAAGTCCTTCGGATCGCAAGCTGTGGAAGGATCAAAGCAGCTGACTGCCCAGATAAATAGACTCGATAACGCTTTCTTTGAACTTGCAGCCGAAGGGAGTGTTGACGGAGTTGCTGAGGGCATTAGTGATCTTGCCTCGGCACTGCAAGACCCTGCAACCAAGCAGGGGTTGACCTCGCTGATTAACGGGATGGTTCAATTTGCCGAGTGGGGCATAAAAGCCGCTTCGGGAGTAACCAGGCTCGCAAAAGCCATCGGTGAAAACTTGGCCGCTGCGGTTGGCGGCATTTCGATGGACGACACTGATCGGCTTATCGAGCGCCAGAGAGAGCTTATGGGTCTTATTGGGATTCAGTTGCAAGCTCAGGCACAGGGTACGCCGCTTTCGGAGAACAAAAGGCTGCAAGCTTTAAACGCAGAGCTTGATGCCGTTCAGAATTTAATACGGCTTAACCAGCAGCTTAATTCTGGGTCGACTGACTCATCTGGATCAGGCGGATCAGGCGGATCAGGCGGCGGATCGCTGTCTGGGAACAATAACGAGGAAGAATCCAACAGAAAGCTGGCAGAAAGGCTGTCACTTCTGCGCGAAGAGAATAGCCTGATTGCTGCGGGACATGCTGCGGAAGAAGCAAAGTTCATAGCCGCCTTTAACCAGTCCAGAGGGTTGGAGCGCGAAGTTGTTTTGGTTCAAGACGCCAACAGACGCCTCATCGAACAAGAGAGAGAGAAGCAGCTAGCAGCAGAAGAAGCAAAAGCTGAGGTTGATGACTATCTGAATGCGGATTTCACGGGAGCTATTGAGGGCTTCGATGGAATAAGCAGGGCCATCGTTGGATCGGTTGAGGCTTTGGAAGGATTGGCTGCTGAGAGCGAAGCCTACTACAAAGCCCGCGATGCGGCGGGTAAAGACTCGGTGAAGCTTGCAGAAGTCGAGTCAAAGCACCAGCGCCAGCAAATTGGTTTATACGGCGATCTTCTCTCTCACTCAAAACAGTACTTCAAGGAAGGTTCGAGCGGCTACAAAACAATGGAGAAGGCCGAGAAGGCTTTCCGCGCCGTTGAGATTGCTCTGGCTCTTGAGAACCTGGCTGTGAAGCTTGGTCTGATGGAGGCTGAAAAGTTGGCTCATATTGCCAGCGAAGGTCTTAAGCAGGCGGCGTCTGCGGTTACTGCAGCTATCAGCTCAATGGCAGGGCTTCCATTTCCGGCAAATCTGGCCGCACTGGCTGCGACAGTTGTTGTCCTCCAGAAGCTTGGGCAAAGCGTATTCGGTGGCGGTGGTGGCGGCTCTACAGGCGCGCCCAGCGATCCTGTTCAGGCGATAGACACAGCAGGGCTATATCAAACCGTTGGGCCTATTGCGGACATATCTGAGCAATCAGAGGGCATTCAAAACGGCTTGGAAATGATCGCATCCCTAAGCCGCGAACAGATCCCGTATCTGGCCGATATGACCCGCTCTTTGAAAAATCTTGAAGAGGCTACATTTAGGTCTGCCGAGGCCTTTGTTAAGGGAAATTTCGGCAGCGGAACATTGAGCCTAAGCGGAAACCGTGTCGGTGAAGCCATTATGGGTCAGCTCGGTGGAACGTTCACGGGCGCGGACACAATAGCCCTGCAGCAAGCCGTTGACTACTTCAGGAGCCAGGTTGCTATCGGTCAAGACCAGAGGATGTCCGGGCTTGGCAGTAAAGCGGCACTGGTTGCAGGCGGCGACTTTATGAGCAACGACACGCTGCAATTTAACATTGAAAGCCTTAACGCGAACCTTGTTGCTTTGGCTGAGGCTCAGTCCAGAGATTCGGCGCAGAACGCCCAAAATTCCACGTTCGCCCGTTCTATTGAGCAGGGAATAATCGACGCAGCGGAATTGATGCGTGAGTCGCTTGGCGCGATTGGCATTGCTGCGGGCGATATTAATTCAGCCATCCTTCCAGACTTGTCCATTGATGCCTCGGAAGGGAATGACGCGATAAGGGACAAGATAGCGGCATTTTTTGACGATGTTTTCAACAATATGCTGAACATCGGCAGTCCTCTTATAGCCAGCCTGCAGCAGCTTGGAGAGGGTGCGATAGAGACCGTTTCCCGCATCGTCACGCAGACCGAAATTCTCCGGGATTTCGGGAGGGCATTCGATTACGACCTAGATGCGATTGGCATCAATAGCTTGATTATGGCTTCCGATCTCTTGGCCGAGAAGGCGGGAGGAGTAGAGCGGTTCGCGGCCAATGTCGAGGACATTATTTCTCTGCTGACCACAGATGCGGAGAAAATTCAAAGAACGGAAGCCGCTGTCTCAGCGCTGTTTGCGTCTTTCGGTTCGGGTGTTCCTGAAACTCTGGACGGACTCAGAAACCTTGTCGAGAACCTTCCTGACACAACGCAGGAGTTTGGCGCTGAGTTCTTTACCGCCATTACAGAAAACACCGACCTTTTGCGCGAGTACTACGCCCTGCAAACGCAGTCTCAAGAGGACTTGTTTTCTCTGAATATGCGCCTGCTCAAAGCTCAAGGAGAAGAAACAGAGATTTTGCTCCGATCAAGGGAGCGCGAGCTGGAAAAGGCGACCGAGGCTGAGCGAGCGATACTTGAACAGATATTTGCTCAGGAAGACCTCAACGCGGCCAATGCAGAAGCGGCAAAAATAGCTAAAGAGCAAGAAAGGGCGCAAGAAGCGGCTAATGCGGCTGCCCAAAGAACAGCGTCAAGCCTGCTCAGCGCGGCTAAAACCTTGTCAGATTTTGCAGACTCTGCTCGGGGTGGGTTGGGGTCGGAACAGCTAGGCCTAGTAGCAACCCAGCAGAAATTCTTTGCGGCGCTGAATGAATTCAGGGGTGGCGACATAGAGGCGGCTAGAGAGGCCGCTACGCTGGGCCAGAAAGTCATCGACCTGGCTCGTAACAGTGTTGGCTCTAGCATTGAGCTGAACAGGATTGTTGCGACGGTATCCGAAGCGGCAAGTGCCACGGCCAAAACCATTGCGAACCAAATCGACCCGTCTCTTATTGTTCAGGAAAACCAGCTCAGCGTTCTGGAGGAGATACGAGATTCAATCGGTATCGACAACCAGTTGTCCACTGCGAACCTCCCGGCAGTAGCCACCTCGGCTAGCAGTGAGTCGGATTTGCGCGAGAATGAGCGCCTTGAATCAATTGAATCCCGCCTTTCATCAATAGCTGAATCTCTGCATTCAGGACTGTTCTCTATAGCCAAAAACACAGGCGAAACCAGCAAATATGTTCGGCGCTGGGACGGCGAGGGCTTGCCGCCCGAGAGAGAAACAGCATGAGGTTAGTAGTTCCTATAGCGATTGACGAAAACAATCTGACTGCAACCAATGTGGCTGAGAATGACGCTCCTGCTTATAGCGGAGCAACCACTTATGACACCGACGATCAGGTTATTTACGAGCACAGGGTCTATGAGTCTCTGGAGGACAGTAACACGGGAAACCAGCCCGACGAGAACCCGACTAAATGGAACGATCTAGGGCCAACAAACAGATATAAGGCGTTTGATCAGGCTGTTGCCTCGCAGACCGAGAACAGCGGAACCGTTGAATTTACGGTTACTCCGGGCGAGGTAAACAACGCAGTTTCTCTGCTTAACCTTTCAGGAAACACCGCTCAAGTGATCGTCACCGATCCTACCGATGGCGAAGTCTACAACACAACAAAGCCTCTCGTTGACAACACAGAAATTGATGATTGGTTTGCTTACTTCTTCGATGACATTTCATCCCTGTCGGATGTGGTTTTTATCGATCTTCCTCAGTACCGAGACGCAGACATTGAAATCATTATCGACGCCGACGCGGGAACAGCGAAGGTAGGAACGGTCATTGTCGGAAAGCAGCGCGAGGTTGGAGAGTCGCTGTTTGGAAGCTCGGTATTTATCGACGACTACAGCCGGAAGGAGCGTGACGCTTTTGGGAACTTCACCGTTGTCGAGAGAGGCTTTAGCAAGCGTGGAAATTTTGCGGTGAAGGTGGATACGGCAAAAGTATCCGGCACCCAGCGGGCTTTATCCAATGTCCGGTCTATTCCCACGCTATATGTGGGTGATGCCGCGAGAGCAGAAACCATCATATATGGGTTTTACAAGAACTTTGAGATTGTTCTGTCAGGCCCTGAAAAATCCGACTGCACTTTAGAAGTAGAGGGAATGACCTGATGCCAGCGCCTACCATTACCGAATTGCCAACATCTCCCAGTCGGGCGGATGACGGCGAAACCTTCAGCGCCAACGCGGATGCGTTTCTTGGCGCGCTGCCAAATTTTCGGACGGAGCTTAATGCGCTATCCGACTACCTTGAGATAAACCTGCCCACTGAGGCGGCGGCTGCGGCTCAATCCGCCACTGATCAGGCAGAGATATACCGCGATCAATCCAAGGCGGCGGCAGAGGCATCTGGCGACATTCTAATTTATGACGATTACGCAACGGCTAATGCGGCTGTTGGTGGCCTCAGTGAAAGCCAGATAGTTGAGGTTATCGCAGATGAAAACTACGATAACGAGAGGACGCGCTATCGGGTTGAATCCAGCGCGCTCGTTTTCAAGTTCATCGTTAATGCCTTCAACAATTCTGACTTTTCCTATCTGACTCAGGACAAAAGCCTGTCCTACTGGATTCGCAGAGCGCTTGTTGCTGATGGCGCTATACCGCGTGCTGCAGAGACTCTTCGATATGACTTCGCCAACAGGCCGGCATCGAGCAAGGCGGGCGATTCCATTGATGTTACCTCAGACATTACGCTTGCTCGTGCCTCATCTGCATGGGATTGGGGTTCAGATGGATACCTGAAGGAGTTCACCACCGGCAATGAGCGCTACGCTTATGATCCCGCAACAGGGCGCGCTATAGGGCAGCGATTTGAGGAGCAGCGCACCAATTCTCTTTTGTATAACCGAGACCTGAGCAATGGCGTCTGGTCTGGTACTGCATCATACGCAGCCGATGCAGTTGGTCTTGATGGGGTGGCCAACAGCGCGCACACGGTTACAGATTCGGACGGTGCAGCTTCTCGCAACAGGGTTCAATCGGTCTCTATTACCAGCAATACAAACCCGCTGACAGGGACGATATACATTTCGAAGGACTCAGACCAGACCAGATTCCCTGCGTTCAGGGTTTCATGCGGCGTAGGCGAACAGCGAACCGTGCACCTCAACACACAAACCGGGGTTGCCACTGTCGAGGCTGCGCTTACTACGGGCGGTAGTCACTATGTCGTTGATCGAGGCAGCTATTGGCAGGTATCGGTGACGGTCACGAACAATAACGGGGCCAGTGCTGCATATTATATTTACCCAGCTAGGGCCACCACGGCAGGTACGGCGAACAATGCTGCCACGGGTTCATGTGTATATGATTTTGGCGGATTAGAGCAGAGCGCTGACTATGCAACCACTCCGATACCAACATCAGGCAGCGCGGTTACCAGGCTGGCTGAAACGGCCACAAGCAGCATAGGCAGTGACCTAAATGTATCCGAATTTGCCGCCGTTATTGAGGGCACCGTGCCCGCCAGCCCAGACGATGACGACATTAAGTCATTCGCCACATGGGAGTCGGACACCAACATATTCATATACGCCTACATTCAGTCAGGAACCATAAGGCTGAATGTCACTGATACAACGAATCAGGTGCTATTGACGCAAGCGCCATTGACTTTGACAGCCGGCGCGCCGTTCAAGGCCGCCATCAAGATAAAAGCCAATGATTTCGCCTTGTCGGTTGATGGCCAGCCTGCAGCGGTCGATACATCTGGGAGCGTGCCTGTTATTGACACGAGACGCATTGCTGCGAACGCCTCAGCTTCCGCCTACGGAAATACGACCATCACGCGGATAAGCGAGCATTCCGGCCCTGTATCCACGGCTGAACTGGAGGCAATGTCAATCCTATGAATGCCTATTACCTGAAGGCCAATACCGCTCTTGAGCTTACCGATGCCCTTGACTCTGCTGGGCTAAACACTGGCGACGATAACAAGCCCTACTACGGCCAATGCGGTCTTTTTGCCGTTGACTTTATTGGTGAGATATTCGAGCCAACCGGAAACACTCTGGACGAAGGCACGGACGACGAACGGCCCGAAATGGCAAGCGTAGGCGGATTTCATTGCAATGTTTACAGCACCGAATCTCTGCCTGCACCGCTTGCCGCTTATGAGCTGTCGGCACCGACCACGCCAGCGCGGATTATCGCAGCGTAACCACCCCTCCTCAATTTTAATCTACAGGCGAAGCTATGAACAAAACAGCGGCGGCAGTTGCGGTATTCGTATGCGCGTTAATCGCAGCATTGTATTCGGCTGATGCTAAGGCAGACGGCGTCAGGCTGTCCCTTGGCAAGACGTTTAGAACGTCTGACGTGACTGCGGGAGAGGTTAGCTACGAGATGAACGATTGGGAACTTGCCGCCACTCAGCTGGGCCAAGGCGAGACCAATAAGGGCAGGCGCGACGAGGCTATTAATCTTTACTCGCTTTCAAAAATGGTGAGGCCTGGTTGGTGTGTCGGCTCGGTTTGCGGCTACTTCAGGATAGGGGTGGCTCACACGCCTGATGCCTTGCTTATTGGCGATACAAACTACCGTAACGGTCTGGGCATCGAGACAAGGGTTTTCCAGGTCGAATATTTCCACTATTCAAGTGCGGGGATTCATAAGCCCAACACCGGCATCGATGGCCTGATGCTAAGGCTGAAGTTATGACCGAGCAAGAGAAAAGAAGGCTCGCTGATCTATCCCCCGCAGAATACCGCAGAGAATTGCGCGAGGGCGCGAAAGAGGGCGTCAAAGAGCTGATGGGCGACTACGTGCGCGAATTCGGGTGGTTCAGTTTGCGCGTGTTGGGAGTGGCCAGTATTGGCGCTGTTATTACGTTCATCTTGATGATGGATGGGTGGAAAAAATGAGAAATATCGACACGCTGATAATTCATTGCTCAGCAACCCCGCCAAATATGGATATTGGCGTAACTCAAATTCGTGACTGGCATGTTAACGGAAATGGCTGGAGCGACGTGGGGTATCACTATGTCATACGGAGAAATGGGTCTGTTGAGCAGGGTAGGCCAGTGGAAAGATCTGGTGCTCATGCGCGCGGCCATAATGCTGCTTCTATTGCAGCTTGTTTGGTTGGTGGCGTGGATGGGAATCAGCATCCAGTGTCGAATTTTACTAAAGCGCAGTGGTCTAGCCTTTCGGCGCTTGTTGACGAAATTCTACAAGATCATGGGCCACTCCGTGTGATCGGTCATAGGGATGTAGACCCCGGCAAGTCCTGCCCTTGTTTCGATGTTGGCGCATGGCATGGACAGGCCTAAGCCTTGGCTCAGAACGCGCTTCCTCGTAACCATGACTGCGCTCATCTGCACGGCGATTGCACTCTTCACCAACCACATTAACGGCGGCGAGTTCGTTGCTGTCATCACTACAGTTGTGAGCGCTTTCAAGCTTCACGATCTCGCTTCGGACAAAATCAATCGGGGGTAGCTCAATGCTTACGCCTAACGGGTTTATCACGCTACTTGTCGCGCTTCCCTGCGGCATAGGACTGTTCCTGTATGCTCTCTTTTCCCTCCCTCTCCTTTAAAGCCAAAGCCGTGCTGGCTGTCGTTGTCTTGTGTGCCGCCTTCTTGGGTGGATGGCAGGCCAGAGACTGGCAGTGTGTTGCTGCTGTCTCAGACATTCGCGCCGAGCAGGCGGCGAGCTTGGCAGAAGCTCATCAGGAAGCCCGATGGCAGGAACGCCGCTATCAGGACGCTGCCGATGAGGCCGGCAAGCACTTAGCGGTTCTCAGAATCGAGCGCCAGCGCGCCAAAGAATCAATCCAGGTGGAGCAAAATGCTTATGTCTCGACTACTGATCGTTTTCCTATTCCTGCTGGCTGGGTGTTCAGCCACAACTACACAGCCTGTCGAGTGTCCGGCGCTTCCGAATCCACCTGCCGAGCTAACGCGCCCGCCTTTATTGCTAGAGACGATAAAGCCCTCGAAGCCATTACAAACAACTATGTGGAATGCGGCGACGTTGAACGGGTGAGGCTCGGATGGGAGAAGTTCTATGGGGAACTTAAAGCAGATTCCCGTCCAGAGTGACGCGGAGAAAACGGCCAATCTGGTACGCGAGCTGATGAACCTGGCATCGGCCATTCAGCGCGGAGAGCTGCAGGCAGATTGCTTCCTGCTCATCGCAATGGACTCTCGACAAAACCCGCCACTTATCACGCCAATCGACTACAACTGCACCTACGCAGAGGTGGCACTGATGACCGATTACGTGAAGCTGACCAACACTGATGCGCTATGGCCGGAGGCTGAATGAACATACTGGAAGAAGCCAATGAACTGACAGGCGGTGATCGCCAACAAGACTACGGGCACCCGCTGGACAACTATCAGCGACTAGCCGACATGATGACCGGCTATCTCGGGGCGCGTCTAAATGGCGATCTGACGGCTCAAGACGCCGGCATGTTTATGGTGCTGTGCAAAGTGGCCAGAGAGGCGACCAAGCACAAGCGAGACAATCTGGTTGATGGTGCGGGTTACTTCCGCGTAATCGAAATGATGCGGGATGAGGTGAAGCGCCGTGCAGACTAAATTGATCTATGTGGCGGGGCCATACCGAGGCGTCACGCAAGAAGCCATCAAACTCAATATCGCAGTGGCAAAACAGGTTGGCAAGCTGGTTGCCCAGAAAGGCTGGATGCCCGTTATCCCGCACCTCAACACCTGTGAGTTTGAGCTGATCGCACCGGAGCTGAAGGATGAATTCTGGCTCGAAGGCACGATGGAGCTAATGCGGCGATGCTGGGCAGTAGTCCTGTGCCCCGGCTGGCAAAACTCATCCGGCACCCTCGCCGAAATCAAAGAAGCCAAGCGGCTCAATCTCACGGTTTACGAGACGGAGCACCATGTCCCCAAGCTGGAAGCGCTCTGGAGCTGATTATGGACTACGCATCACTAAGGCCATATTGCGAAACGCAAAACCAGAGGGAGGCATTGGAGGCCGTTATCTCCGAAGGCTCCCAAAACAAAGCTGCGAAGGTGCTGGGAAAGCACTCGCGCTCTGTAGAACGATCCATCGATTGCATAAGACGCAACGCTTCGAGGCGAGGATTCGCGCCCGGCCACTGGACGCACGGCACAGCTTCCGGTTTTACGCTTGGAAAGGTGACGGTACAGCGCGGGCCAGATGGTGAGATTCAGCGCTCTTGGGACAGGCAGACGCCAGAAGGTCGTGCAGCCGACACCATTATTCAGTGCCTAGAAAATCTGCAATACAAGCCAGCGCCGGTCATTAAGGCACCAAAGAAAACCACAAAGGATCTGCTGTCTCTCTACACGCTCACCGATTTTCACCTTGGCATGTACTCGTGGTCAGAGGAAACCGGCGACGATTGGGACACCGATATAGCCAGCAAGGTTCTTATTAACGCAATCAGTGAGATGGCCCGCAAGGCTCCCGACTCAGAAACGGCCATACTCAACATGCAAGGGGATTTCCTGCACTGGGATGGATTGGACGCTATAACGCCCACCAGCCACCACGTATTGGACGCAGACACGCGCTTTGAGAGAATGATAGAGCTCGCGCTTGATCTGACTATGCAGGCCATCGAGATACTGTTACGCAAGCACAAGCAAGTGCTGCTAATAGTGTGCGAGGGCAATCACGATCTGGCGGGCAGTGCATGGTTACGCAAAGCCATGAAAAAGCTCTACGCCCAAAACAAGCGCGTCACGGTGGACGATACCGCTTTCCCGTACTACGCCTACCTCCACGGCAAGACCATGCTGGGCTTCCACCACGGGCACAAGAAAAAGAACAAGGATTTACCGGCGCTGTTCTCATCCGAACCCCGATACCGCGAAATGTGGGGGCAGGCCAGCTACACCTACATCCACACAGGGCACTACCACCACGCAGAGCAAGATATGGCAGAGCAGGGCGGGGCGATAGTCGAGAGACACCCCACATTGGCCGCAAGGGACGCCTACGCAGCCAGGGGCGGCTACATATCCCGCCGCGGTGCTCGAGTCATCACCTACCACACCGAGGATGGCGAGATTGACCGCTACACTGTCTTGCCTCGGCAGTGATCACAACTGAGCAATTCCCGCCGTTAATCCGCTATACCTATCACTGGTGATTGGTGTGTATAGAAAATGCCGAAACCTGTACAGGTGGCCGGTGACGTGTATAGAAAGCGGGGGAATTTGTGCGGGTTAAAATAAGGATGGACGGTGTTTTAAGTTACGAGTGAGCATTCACAATCGCTCATTCGTTTTCGTAAGTTACTGTTTATTCATATTATTTTGGTACCAGAGGCCGGACTC
>TARA_R100000687_G_scaffold83670_1_pt1 | contig 35600 bp, 62 predicted proteins | sample TARA_R100000687 | Tara Oceans TARA_R100000687 (sample SAMEA2622685) | marine metagenome | biome: marine biome (ENVO:00000447); feature: mesopelagic zone (ENVO:00000213); material: "saline water (ENVO:00002010), including plankton (ENVO:xxxxxxxx)" | depth 600 m
ACTCTACAGGGTCTTCACCAAATGATCCTTCATCATCCCAATGGGCAAGACCATCATCTTCCTCATCCCAACCAACTTTCTCCCAAGAGTTGGCGCTATTATAAGACCATTCTGTCTCACCACGATCAGCGCCAGCAATCATGAATGCATCGCGGACAAGATTGTATTCCTGCTCATTGTCAATGTCTTTCATGTTGACATAACACCCAGGCTTAATCACGATGTTTTCCATTTCCTTTTCCTCTTCGTTGACAATTTCGTAAGATGTACCTTCCCATGCCGGATGGAATCCATAATGAGGTTCTTCAATCTGCGACCATCCACCCTCTCCGATTCTTTCCTCTACCTCAATGATATCTCCGTCATTCAGAAGGTCTGTACACATATATTCTGCATCGAGAATCCTGAGTTTGGTCACCTTTTTGTCCACTTCTTTGAAGATTTTCACATCACCGATTCTGATACGTGATGCTCCAATTACTTCATTAAAACCAGTATGATTGTCTGAATATTCAATTCCACAATCATCCTCATTGTCTTTAATTACATGGTAAAGGTATGTGACATGACCCTTTGACACATGACCCTCTTCGTGTGTCGGGTACGATGCACCCTCGTGAACCTCGATATAATCGCCAATCTTCAGTTCCTTGATGGTATCTTTGACCAGTTTCATTTTCTACTCTCCCCTTTGGTTGAAAGTGGGGTCAGGTATTTCCCAACCCCATGTCCTACATCTTACACGGTAATGGTCATGCCGTCAATCTTAATTTTCGAAAGAGTTTTCAGGTTGATGAACCGATAACCCTTGACTTTCACATCGTACACTGCTACCAGGTTGCCGATGTTGTGAGTCGGACGACCAGTACCCTTCACATACTTCATGACTCCGGTACGGCAATTCATCTTGCGAACGCTACCATCTTTCTTGACGAAGGTTGCGGTGAAGAAACGACCGTCAGCCTGTTCGATGATGCGACGAATGCGAGCGGTATTGGAGATAGTCATGGTGTTTCTCTTCCTTTGTGTGTGTGTGTGATTACAGTATAGCAGATTGTTGTGTGGTGTCAATACCCTTCATCCGAAATTTTAATTGATTCCAGCGCATTCTTCAGAGATACACCACCCTCAAGATAATCAGTGTAAGCGAGAAGACAGTCTTTCATGCATTCTTCAAAAGTCTGTGAGTCTACAAAATACCCCTCGTAATAATTCTGCATCATTCCATTGACAAACTCTTTGATGTCATCCATCTCTGCCCCCTTCCGTTCTCTCAGTGTGTGATTACAGTCTATACGACACCTTCCTTGGTGTCAACATCTTTTTTCACAAATTCAGATCAATTTTAATCACAGATGTTACGATGATATACTTGTCTTCACGTTCAACAATACGAGCAGCATCATCTGCACTTTTTGCCTTGACAACCCTGATATACTCAGAGCCACGAAGCATGTACGACACATGATATGTATTCATTTCCATTTACCCTTTCTGGTGTAACTACCTTTGCCTTTCTTTGGTTTCTCTACACGCTGCCGGTACTTGGGAGTACGCAGGTCAGCCCTCACCTTGCTGTGTTTCACCTTCTTGTTTTGGGTCATCAGGACCAAACCCCTTTTCATAAATATACCTTTCGTAGTACCCCATGTCAAGCTTTTCCCAGACTTCTTCAATGGTTTCTTCTGCCTGATCAATATCTCTGGTCATGGGGTTGACATTCATGTAATGTTCATCATCCTGGTCATGAAGTTGAGCCCGAATTTCAATACCTTCAGGAAGGTCGAGCCCTGTAGACCTATCAGCAGGATAATACCAAACATTAATGTAGTATTTCTTGTTCCCGAGGTGGTCACGAATACATTTCTGATATAAAGTATCCGTCATTTCTAATACGCGGTACATATCACTCACATGCTTCTTGTAACCACGGTCAATCAGTTCTTTCTGAAGACTCATATCAATTCTCCTTGATAACCAGCACATCAGTTACTTTCTTCCGGCGGCCCCAATACTCATCCATTGAGAATACACCACTTTGATCGACTACGCAACCACTTTCTACTACCTGTACATGACCAGTCGTGGTAATAATATACTTGACGTTCGGTTGAAGATACCTGCTGAGTTTTTGCAGACTCATCCCATGAACAGGAATGCGTTGCAGCTTCAGTCCCATGTACTCAACCATCGCCTTGTCACGGATTCTATTGTAAGTACGACCTTTCCAATTACCCTGCATACGACGACCACGAACCTTCTCACAAGCCTTCTGGTAGGCTTCAGTGGCTTCCTTGAGGGTCTTGCCCGCTGCTACCGCCATCGCAGTCAGGCCGCAATTGGGAAGATGACCTTGTGCATCGGGTGGAAGTTGAAGAGCCATGATGTTTTCCTCAGTGCGTTTCCTTAGTAGGTGAGTACAGTGTATCAACCAGAATGAAATGGCGCAACCCTATTTTCAATAGATTTTCTCAATAAGATTGCGCCAGGTGATATTAATCCTTAATCTCACTACCCTTTACGGTTTTATAAGCTTTGAGGAATAAAATAACATCTGCCTCAGAACTCCCCGCTTGATAACGTACAAGGTCATTACTCTCTACGTCCATTACCTCAACAGTACCATTCGGCTCAAAAGAAATTGATACCTTAAGGTCTTTTGACAGTTCCATAATGTAGTCAAAAATGTCAGCGCCCATATCACATGTACCTATGAAAGTTTTGATCGAAAATCATGTTGCTCGGGTTTTCCTTTGATACCAACTGCACCCGAACAAACTGACCGTTCTCCGTACAGACAAGATCATATCGCTGAATTACGTCGTCATACGTCCCACGCTTGCCGTCAGTGAAGATACGTCGCCATGGAAGCTCGTACCACAGGTTCTCCAATGCATCGTCTATCGCCTTGTATGTAGTTTCTGATACCTCAATTGGTTCTTTCATATATCATCCCTCAAGAAAGTAGTAGGTTGCTGCCTCTTCTTCACAGTACAGTGCCGTGCTGATACCACTCTTCGCCTTGATATCCCCCTCATCGTTATGGTCGATAAGACCAGGGTAATTACGCATCTTCTTATACAGAACTACTTCGATTGCATCTCCCCTTGCCATTGAATTATTGGTTGCTTCACGAATTTCAGTTACTTCAGCATCCATCACAACAATGAATCCACCACCTTTCTTGCGTTCAATCTCTTCGTTGTTCAGACGAGGATTGTAGTATGTACTGTTGTCTGCAAGAAAGTGGTCACTCATTGCCTTGCGCCCATGACTGTCGAGTGAATTACTAGGTGCGTGCTGCGGGTGAAACTCTGCGTTGAAAGTAGTCATTTCTTAGTCCTCATCGGTTTCAAACATCTCAGGATGTGCTTTCAGCATATCATGTGCATCCCGATTAATCAAGGTAATTTTATCAGTTTTTCCATCAATCAACTGCAACACTGTCTGGATACCGCCATGCGGTTGTTGAGCATCCGTATACGTCAGTAGTACATTATCAGGTTTCGGACTCGACCGCACCTTTTCAAACGTTTCCTGATAGCATTCATTGACAGGTTTCAGGTTGATGAGTACAGACACCAGTTCGTCATCGTCATATACACATAGATAACTGAACATGTCAACAAACATCTTCTGTAGATCATAACTCATAGGTTCAACTCCACATCATCTTCGGGTTTAAAGTTATTGTATAGGTTGCGAATTGCAATGTCAACAGCCTTGTTGTGTGCTGTATTCAGTCCCCAAAAGACCAACCAGACAATCAACCAGGGCCAGAATAGCACAGTGGCTATAAAATGCAAGACATGCCATGTAGATTTCCTGTGCTTCGTATTCAGTTCATGTATTGCAGCATCACGTTTCATCTCATTCACCTCCCAATGTGTTCACCGTAAAGATACACCAAATCAGGGTTGCTGTCAAGAAATTCTTCCAAAGTTTGGTTTGATTTTTCCAAATTATGCTCAGAGTACATTGGAATAAGGTTATCAAGACCATTTATAACTGCCGGGTCTTCAACACCATCTTCAACATACCTTGACACAGGATAAATATGATCAATGTGCCAGGACACACCATGGTTCTCCCATGTCATATCTTCAAGCATTTTGTTTTCCATGTCAAACATGAATTCTTCGACAGAATAATCTAATGTCTCAAAAGTTGATTCGGTCTTGCCTTGTTTTGTCAAACTTAACACACGGGTAACCATATTACGGATTACACGAGATGTTTTACACCTTTCGTCTGTAGAATAACGGTTCCGGCAGTATTCATTTATCCTTTCACGATTCTCTTGGTAGTATTGTTTCGCATATTCAAGTATTTGTTCACGATTCTCTTTATAGTATTGTTTCGCATATTCAAGTATTTTATCACGATTCTCTTGATGGTATTGTTTTTTGGACTCAAGTATTTGTTCACGATTCTCTTGGTAGTATTGTTTCCTGTACTCTAATACTTTATCGTAATTCTCTTGTTTGTATTTTTTACTTTTTATTAAATCACAAGGCAAACACGTCCCATTGACAACATATCTCAAGCTAACATGACCACGTTTACAAGGCTTACCCGTAAAATACCTATCTAAACCAAGCTCTTTAGCCTCTTTCTTTGAAACAATATCCCTGAGAACACCATCATCATCATATGCTTGCTGTTTATCTTTCATGCTTGCTGCTCCTCGTCATATGCTTCCAACAGAAACCCCACGGCAGCAAAAGCCGGGAGCGTGGGATTCACACGAAACTCTTCATTAGCATTTTTGAAACCAGTGTGGTCCTGATACCATTCTTTGCTCAATCCAAACTTTCTCAAGAACCTGTTGGTGTGCTTGGAACCACAAGGTTCATGCTTGTTAGGCATACGGTAGCCATACTTGCTGGCCAGGTCACGCCAATGGCTGTGGTCATCCCATTCCAGCTTCAGGTTTGCTTCAGCCCAGATTCGCTTCTCTTCACGCTTCTCGGCACCTTTCAGGCGGAGTTCTTCACGTTCAGCAGCAGTGATGGTCGAGAGGTAAGCCATGATTGATTCCTTTTCGGTAGTTTTACAATGGTTTTGTACTTCGTTTTCGATGATCTCAGTATAGGCGGTAGGGTAGGGTGGGTCAAGTCCTTTTTGAAGATTTTTTACTCTAAAAAGGCATATTTCTTTCTACCACCTTCTGCTGTACCACCATGCCCTGAATTATATGGACAGAATATTCTATACATAGATTATGATAAGAATATAATGTCTAAATAAGAATAACATTGATAAGAATATCTATAACTAGAAATATCTAGTCTAGATATTCTAGACATAATTAATATATAGAATATATTATATAATAATATACTTAGGGTACACCAATATGTATGTCCATGTCAATACCTCAGATAAGAAAAATTTCACAGGGGTTTCCTGTCTTTCCCTGTCCACTCTATACCTGTCGTGTCCTTCCTGTCAAGTTTTTTCTGTCAGAAATTTTGTTCATTCTTTCCTTGACATCTACTGCCATGATGGCGTAGACTACAAGAACACTCCGAACAGAAAGAGGTGACAGAAAATGACCACACAGATTAACGAAGCAGTTATGAACCTTCTATTAGACCTTAGTAGCATTGACTTTACTGACGGATTCGAGGATACTGTGCCTCAACGTGTCAGGAATTGTATCGCACAATACGATCAATTCATGGCTAGAAACTTCTGGTCGTTATCCTGCTGCGGAATGTATCGCCAGATGTTAGAGGAAATTTTTGATGGCGATGAGGAACTTATGGAAATTTATCTTGACGTAAAGGAATATGCACGAGAGAATGGTTTTAGAATGCCTGATTGGGGTACACGAGGAACTTAACATGTTAGAGAAACCTTATTTTTACATCGCTCTTGCAATTGGATCAGCCTTCTGGTATTGTCTGTACCTGTTGATATTTTAACGAAGCTGAAAAACTTGATGAGGTGTGAAATGACCAACATTAACTTCTACTCTAGATATCAGATGAAGCGTATGATCGAAGCTGGTGAACTTGATCCTGAGCGTGATGTGGTCATCAGCATCAATGATACGCCACAAGAATACAAGGAAATGTTTGAACTACTCACGACCCTGTACGATGCGGACAACAAACCCGAGGCATGGCAGAATTATACTTGCCTGATGTTCAACGATGATGAAGGCGACTTCAGTGAACTACAGGCCAGGGTGATTAAGACTTTCGTCGATAACCATGGTGTCAAGAAGAATTATCACATTCACTGTTTCGCTGGTGTCAGTCGGTCTGGTGCTGTTGCCAAGTGGATTAACGAATACTACGACCAATGTATAATGTACTTGGATGACTACATGGGTTATAATAGACATGTGTTCAACGAACTACACAAGCTGTCAGGAACATCACTTCTGGCGTATTATGAACAACTTGAGAAGCAGGGCCGAATGATGTAATGTTCTGGATAATGCTTGCAGTAGTCGTTGGGTTCATTCTTGGATTAATTGCGGGGGATTAAGTATGAAAACTTTTGATATTGATATGGATGGCTCTATGCGTTATTGCGGAGATGCTGGTGATTGGGTCAGGGTAGAAGTTGCAAGAGAACTTTATGAGAAATTGAAATATTCAGTAGATATTCTGCAAGGGATTTTAGAAGACCCTGGAGTTATTAATGTTTTCAAATGTCATTATGACCATCAGGATGTGTATGAGATGATTAAAGCTATTGAGAATGCTGAAGAAGAGGATTGACCCAAGATGAAACCCAAGTATATAATCTATAATGTTCCTGATGAGGAATACTACAAAGAATTCATGAGGGGAGTAACACTTGACAGGGATGAGGCATACAGGTACACTGAAAATGAGATCATGATGGCATTGGAGATATATCCTGACTGGCTGAATAACTGTCGAATCACTCAGGAATGGGGAGAGACATGACTTTCACATGGGTAGTAATAGCAGCGTTCATTGGATTTATTATCGGAATGTTTCTGGGGGCTTGAAATGACTAAACTTTATCTTGCACATGATGTGAAAGATGGTGTAGAATCACTGTTCATGGTCAAAGGTAACCGGATGTGTGTATCAACTTACTTTGGATATAATGATAGCTGGTTGGACAAGAGCAAGATGGTTTTTGAGCATTGGTGTGACGAAGATTTGGATTGGTTACGTATGCTTAATAAAAAACTGATTTGGGAGAAATAAGATGACTAAAGTATATGCGGTATCAACTGTTGATCTTTATGATGGTCAGATTGAAGCGGGTGTTCTTTACCCTGTGGTTTACGAGGAAGATGGACTTTTTCTCATCGAGGATATTTCTGAAGAGATTGATGAAATTCTAGGCATCTGGGGATCATCATGCGCTCATCAAGTTTATGAAAGTGGTGGTCTTGGTGAATGGAAACGGGTGGAGATTTAACAATGGGTGATAAGCACTGGTATGATCACGTCCTGATGCTTGAGGATGTGTATAACGGGACAGGTAGTTCTGTAGATGAAACTGAAGCTGATGAACTTGACGATAGGACCATCCGAGCGAGGATCAAAAGCTTTCTGGATTTGATTGCCTGGTCTGAAGGGACAAGTACGATTCGTGCATCAGATGATGGGTACAATGTAATTGTGGGTGGTGGTCTTTTCCATGATTATTCCGATCATCCTCGAAAACTTGTCGATATTCCTCGATATGGTATTAAAAGTACGGCAGCAGGTAGGTATCAGATTCTTGAGAGGTATTGGGATCACTACGCGAAGCAGCTAAACTTGAAGGATTTCACCCCAAGGAATCAAGACAAGTATGCAATGAATATGTTCCGAGAAGTGGGTTGCGTCAAGGATATCGAAGATGGTAGAATTGAGAAAGCAATTGTGAAATGTTCATCACGTTGGGCATCCTTCCCTGGTGCCGGTTATGGTCAGAGAGAAGTCGAAATGAAGAAAATGCTTGACAAATTTGATGACCTGATGCAAGATAACCTAAAGGGTTGGGAGGTGTGAGATGATTACATTCAGTGATGACCAGTTGTACGACATTGACAACGAGCTTGCACGATATATTACTGCTGCTCTGAAACAGTTTCTTGCGAAGATGAAGGACTTGAATGAGACATGTGGTATTTTCACAGTACCCAACGACTTTTATCCAGCCAACGTCTTTGAACTGACGAGAGAAGAGTACGAAGAGGTTGATAAGAAAGCTGCAAAGGAATGGTTCAAAACAATCGAAAAGATGATTGTTGGGTTTGATGTTGATGCTGCACCGGATGCTGCTGATTACGACTTTGGTGTAGACTTTGGTAGTAGGAATGATGATGGCAGGTTTGCTGTAAGGAATGAGGAAGAGTTCAACCGCTACAAGAGGGACATGACTGAGTACGAGTACGCTGCACAAGATGGGCGTCTGCTCTTTGCTAAATACTTCACTTCACTTTGGATTTAATGAGGAAAATATCATGAAGAAGACTGTAATTGCTCTTAGTATTGCTGGTATGACCCTGGTCGGAATTTCTCAGGCACAAGCCACTGGTAACAACTTTGGCCCATGTACTCGTGTGAATGACCATTTCTTCTGTCCGCAAATGGAAGGACCGCAGGGACCACAAGGGGAAGTTGGGCCTCAAGGTCCGCAGGGAGAAACTGGCCCACAAGGTCCGCAGGGTGAAACAGGCCCACAAGGTATTCCTGGTCAAGATGGTGAGCGTGGTCCCCAAGGTGAGACAGGACCACAAGGCCCGAAAGGTGAAAAGGGTGACCGTGGTCTGCAAGGTGAAACAGGCCCAAAAGGCGATAAGGGTGATAAAGGTGATCCTGGTCCGAAAGGTGAGAAAGGGGATCGCGGTGAAGACGGTAAGGATGGTGTAGCCAATCAAGAAGATATCGACGCAGCCGTTGCAGCAGCTATCGCCAGTGGTTCACACCAATACTACCTTGGTGATGACGCACCGCTTCAAATGAGTGTCACTGGCAGCCACTATAGCGGTCAGAATGCCATCTCAGTCGGTATCGGTGGACGTGCACACAAGAATGTCTTCCTTCACGGTAACGTCACACAGGGTACTGGTGGGCATACTTCTGCATCGGTTGGTGTGACCATTCCGCTACAGTAAGTTACAAATAAAGGATTGACTCAGGACCAAGGATGGTCGTATACTGTCAAGACAGACACAAGGAAGGAAGAAGGAGATGCACTGATGGCGAAAAAAACTAAGTTCGACACCAAAGAGGAAACTATGGAAGCTGCTCGTGAACTTGGGAATAAGAAAAAATTTACCATTCATGACCTTTATGCACTACAGCCAAAAAGTCTTAATCAAGAAAAGTTCATGGATATTTACAAAAGCGGAAAACCTGTGATTCATTGTAGTGGTGTAAGTGGTTCAGGAAAAACTGCTCTAGCTTTTTACATGGCACTCACGGAGGTTCTGGACGAGTCTAGTGAATTTGATAAAATTGTGATGGTTCGTTCTGCCGTGGAAACTCGTAAGATGGGGTTTCTTCCCGGATCGCTTGATGAAAAGGCTGAAGCATATGAAGCACCCTACAGGTCTTTCACACAACAGTTCATCAAGTACAACAATGCTTATGATAACCTGAAAGCATTGGGTTATTACGAATTTCTTACTACTAGTTACCTGCGGGGTGCCACATTTGACAATTGTGTAGTTATTTGTGAGGAATTTCAAAACTTAGATTACTCTGAACTACATACTGTAATGACCAGGGTTGGCATCAATAGCCGAATCATTTTTACTGGTGACAACCGGCAAGATGATCTAAAGCGACAACGGGAAAAATCCGGTTTTGAAAAATTTAAGAAAGTTTTGCAAGCGATGCCTGAGCACATGGTAGGATTTGTTGAATATCAGTTGACTGATGTTGTAAGGTCAGGTGTGGTGAGGGAGTTTCTTGAAGCGGATTATAAATTTGGAGAGGATTGAATGCCAGCTAGGATAGAGTATCAAAAAGGTCATAAATTTGAAGGAACAAGATTGACGTTTCTCAAAGATTGGGGTAAAGTTGGTAACAGGAGAGTATTTTTGGGTGTATGTGATTGTGGTAACTTCACAATTAAGCCCATTAACCCAGTTAAGCATGGTTCGGTGAGGTCTTGCGGGTGTTTGCTGTCAGAAACGGTTACTGAAAGAAACAAAAGTTATAGTGTTCATGGGTGTTATAACAAGAGTGGTATGAATTCATATCGACATATGATTTCTAGATGTTATAATGAGGAAGACCCAGATTACTACAACTACGGAGCATTGGGTGTAAAAGTTTGTGACAGATGGTTAGAACCCGACGGGAAAGGGGTGATTAATTTTTTTGAGGACATGGGTGAAAAACCAGACGGTTACTCTCTTGACAGAATTGATACATACGGTGATTATCATGCTGATAATTGTAAATGGTCAAATATTTATGACCAAGCATACAATAAGAAAGCAAGACCTGGGAACAAGACAGGTAAAACTGGTGTAATGAAACACAGAGATGGTGGTTATATTGCACACATTGGAGTAAATGGTGAGAAAATTTACCTTGGATGGTTTACAAATTATGAAGAAGCTGTTATAGTTAGGGAAGAAGCAGAAATGAAGTATCGGGGTAAAATTTTAAAACATTAACTGTGAGGTTATCATGAAAACCACGGTAGAAAAACGTGAAGCTGGTCATTACATTGGTGGTTTTGGTTGTTTTGACTGCGGCGGTAGTGATCCACTAGCTATCTATCGGCAGGTTGATGGGTCATATACCGGGTATTGCTTTTCCAACTGTGATGAGGATAAGAAGTACAAGAGTTCAGAAGAGATTGAAGATAACTTTGATACTTCTGATTTTGAAAAGTACAAGGCACGGACTGCTGCTGAACCTATCACTGATGAACAGCGAGAGGAAATTGAAAGTAACGAAACTCGTGGCTGGCGCGAACGTAAGATCACCCGAGCGACTTCCGAAGCATATGGTGTCTATACGAAGTTTGCTGATGACGGTAGTGTTATCAATCGCTACTACCCTGTCACTGAGAACAAGGAACTGGTTGGATATCATGTCCGAAACGACAAGCTGAAACAGGCGAAGAAGAAAGACAAATCCATTAAGGGTGCACCTTTCTACAACGTCGGCAAGGTTAAGCTTGAGTGTGAACTGTTCGGACAGTCATTGTTCTCGAAAGGTGGTAAGTTCATCGTTATCACTGGTGGCTGTGAAGATGCGATGGCTGTCTACCAGACGTTGAAGACTGACAAGTATGAGACAGCGTGTGTTAGTCCGGTAGTTGGTGAGGGTAGCGCAGTACAGCAGGTTCAGAATAACTTTCAGTATGTGAACAGCTTCGAGAAAGTTATTCTGATGATGGATAATGACGAAGTTGGTAAGAAGGCAGCACTGGCAATCAGTAAGCTGTTTGGTTTCGGCAAGGTGGTTATTGCCGACCTCACTTACAAAGACCCTTGCGAATACCTTCAGCATACTGGTGGTGCTGCAAAGCTCAGGAAAGCGTTCTGGGAAGCGATGCCGAAAAGACCATCACAGGTATTGACGGTAGCCGATATCTTCGAGAAGGCGATGAAACTGCCCGAGATGGGTCTTTCTATGCCCTGGCCGAGTGCTACTGAGGCTACGCTTGGGATTCGCCGTGGTGAGATTCACATTGTCGGTGCTGCACCAAAGATCGGTAAGACGGAACACCAGCATCAGTTGATTAAGCACATGACTGATGTACATGGGGAAGTTGTTGGTGTAATGTCATTGGAAGAAAATCCTGTGAAGACCTTGAAGAAGGTTGCAGGTAAATACGCCAAGAAGCAATTCACCAAACCGCCTCAGATTGGTGGGTATACGTTGGAAGAGATGGAACAGGCATTCAAACTGCTTGACCATAAGATGGAATTCTACTCTTCTGATGGTGTCCGTGATTACATGGAGATTCTTGATACAGTACGGTATTGGGCATCAAAAGGTATTTGGTTTTTCATCCTTGACCCGCTGACCGCACTTGTGGCAGAATACTCAGCAAGTGAAGCAAACGACATTCTCAACAACTTTATGAGTAAGGCTGCATCATTGTGTATGGAATTGGGTGTGACATTCTTCATGTACAGTCACGTTAACCCTGTGAAGTCCGGTACTCCCCATGACCAAGGTGGTGATGTACTTTCCTCACAATTCACCGGCAGTCGTGCGATGGAGAAGTGGGCACATTACGGATGGGGTATCCAGCGTGATCGTACTGAGAAGGATGAGAAGCTTCGTAATACTGCTCGCGTGACACTTCTGTTTGACCGTGAGTTCGGTGAGTATTGCGAATACTACGCCTTTTATGATAAGGTACACAATGATTGGAGTGAGTGTGACAATCCCAACCCTGAAACGAACGATGAAATCCTGTTCGATGATGGTGGGGTGAGTGAGGATGAAGACGTTTCAATGGATAACTTTCATGAAGACACATGGGACTTTAGGAAACCAGAGGAAGCATGATGGATTGGGTTTTTGATGCGGAAACTTTTCCAAACATATTCACCTTAGCAATCGGGTCAGTTGATAAGAGGGAGGCATATGTATTCGAAATAAGTGATCGCCGCGATGATTCTAAATCCATGCGTAAGTTCCTTGGTAGGCTTCATCGCAACAATGATCGGATGATTGGGTTCAACAATATTGGGTTCGATTGGCCTGTCCTGAATTTCTTTCTCAGAAATCGAGGGTGTAGTTCTTGGGAGATTTACGATTTTGCAATGGAAGTGTTGAAGACGAGTGATACAGACAAATTTAAATATGTTATTCCTAACCACAAGGCTCTGATTTATCAAATTGACCTGTATCGCATCCACCACTTCGACAACAAGGCTCGTGCAACTTCACTGAAGATGCTTGAATTCAACATGCGTTCACCCAACATTGAGGATTTGCCTTTTGCTCCAGGTACGAAGTTGACTCATGCTGAGAAGGATACACTCGTTACTTACAACAAGCATGATGTGAAGGAAACGTTTGCCTTCTATCGAGAAACACTTGACGCGATTCGATTCCGTGAAGAACTTTCGAAGAAGTATAAGCGTGACTTCATCAACCATAATGATACTAAAATCGGTAAGGATTACTTCGTTATGGAGCTTGAGAAGGCAATGCCGGGTAGTTGCTACAGACAGTTGCCCGGTGGTGGTCGAAAGATCAACCAGACGAAGAGGGAGTACATTGACCTTGATGATGTAATCTTTCCGTATGTCCGGTTTGAGCGTCCAGAGTTTCAGGAAGTATTGAACTGGATCAGGCGTCAACGTATTACAGAAACGAAGGGTGTCTTCACTAACATTCCTGAACATGAACTTGGTGAACTGGCTCAGTATGCGAATCTTCTGACTAAGAAGAAGAAGTTTAAGGGTGAGCCGACACAAGAGGAACTTGATGAATTCTACAGGGAACACCCGAAAGGTTGGGTTGAAGAGAAGTTATTGAAGAGTGGTAAGACCAGTTATTATGCAATGTGGCGAGTTGGTAGTCTGAATACTGTTGTTGATGGGTTTCAATATGACTTTGGTACAGGGGGTATTCATGGTGCAGTAACGAACACAATTCTGGAAACTGACGATGACTATGTTGTAGAAACATGGGATGTCAGTTCATATTACCCAAACCTAGCCATTGTAAATAGGGTCTATCCTGAGCATTTGGGGGAAAAATTCTGTGATATTTACCGTGATGTTTACTTGGAACGTAAGAAATACCCTAAAGGAACACCGGAAAACGCCGTTATGAAGCTGGCGCTCAATGGTACGTATGGAGCATCGAACGACAAATTCAGCCCATTTTTTGATCCAAAGTTCACCATGGCAATCACGATCAATGGTCAGTTGTCCCTGTGTATGCTGGCTGAAAAATTGATTGAAATTGACGGTTTGAGAATTGTCATGGTGAATACTGATGGGTTGGAATTTGTCGTACCAAGAGAAAGCCAGGAAAAAGCTCATCAGGTTTGCCATGAGTGGGAGGAACTTACTGGTTTAGAACTTGAGGGAGGTGTTTATAAAAAGTTGTGCATAAGAGACGTAAATAATTACTTAGGAATTTTGGAGGAATAACATGTATTCTATTTTTAACCACAGGTTGAGATATGACTGTGAAACAGGGAAGTTTTACTGGAAAATCCCTCCAAGGAATAGTCCAAAATCTTTAGGTGAAGAGGCTGGAAGCTTTGTTGGAAATGGTTACGGTGTAATTTGCATTGACAACAAGAGGTATTCATCACATAAGGTTGTATGGTGTCTCTATTACAAGGAATGGCCGGATTTTCACATTGACCATATAAATGGGTTGAAAAATGACAATAGAATATGTAACCTTAGAAAATCAACACCTAGAGAAAATATGAGAAACAGGGGTTTGAATAATAACAATACTTCTGGTTATTCTGGAATTCAGAAATCCCGTAAAAAATGGAGAGTAAGAATAAGAGTTGATGGAAAGCTTATGGACTTTGGTTCATTTGAGTCAATAGACGAGGCTATAAAAATCAGGGATGAAAAGTATCTCGAACTAGGGTTCAGTTGCTCACACGGTAAGAGAAATAGTTGGGGTAATAATGAAGATAAAACGTAAAGGTGCTTATGAATATGAAAACCTTGACTGGAATAAAAATCATTCTGCACTTGTAATTCAGAAAGCTGCTGAACATGCATTGGTATATGGTGGTGATGTTGAGGAATTCATTCGTAACCATGATGATAAGTTTGATTTCATGTTGCGAACACGTGTCCCACGCTCATCAAGGCTTGTGTCAGTGGATGAAGATGGTGTAGAATATCCCGAACAGAACATTTGTCGGTACTACATCAGTGACAAGGGTAAGAAGTTGGTGAAGATCATGCCACCGCTGCCCGGTAAGGACACTGAGCGGCATATCGGTATCGACACAGATTGGCTCGTGCAGACATGTAACGACATTTCTAAGTTCGATTGGGATATCAATTATGACTACTACATCAGTGAGGCAAAAAAGTTGGTTGACCCCCTTATTGGGGGTTGACACCAGACCGAAACCTGGGCTACCATGTATATACACCAACGAGAGGAGGGCAAGATGACAGAGGACACAATCACCATTTCAAAGGAACACTATGAGGAACTTATGGGCGATGCGTTTAAACTAGAATGTCTTGAGTGTGCTGGGGTTGATAACTGGCCGGGTTATTATGAGGCTATGCGGATGTACTTTGCTGAGAAAGGTGAGGATTAATTATGACTAACTATGTTGTCTATGTGGATTGGGAAGGATATTCTCGTGGGGTTGCTGCTTACGAGATTGAAGCAGAAAATGAAGAAGAAGCACGAGAGCTTTACCTTGAAGGTAAGCTTCTACACAGTGATGTTGTTCGTGACGATACTGAATCACAAGTATATAAAATCAAGGAAATTATATAATGGAAATTGATATTCGAGGAAACGTGCCTGATCGAATTACAGCAATCAAGTTTGCGGATAAGGATTACGGAGATTATGACTTTTATATTAGACCTGGGTATAATGGTTATATTATCATCTGTGACCAAGATGGCGACGAGGCGGGTTTCCACTGGGAATCCATTGATGATCTAATCAAAGCACTTCAAAAAGCCAAGGAGATTTGGTCATGAGTAAGAAAGTAATCCTGAACATTGAGTCAGTGAAGGCAGCAGCACAATATCTTGCTGAGAACAATCACTTTATCAATCGCTCAGAGGACAGGTGGGAAAAGGAAATTTATAAAAAAATCGCTAGACATGTAACTGAAGAAGATGTACAATGGGTAATGACTGGTGGACTTACACTGATCTTCAGTAACGTAGGTGATGAGTTCATCGAAGTAGAAGTTCTTGTATCACCCAGCTTTGGTGTTTATTCTTTCGTCGAAGCTGATATTCTTGATGAAAAACTGGTTGTCAACCTGGGGTAAGGAAAGACTAATGTTTGATTACGATGATGAAGTTGGTGGATTCGAAAAGATCAAGAAGAATCCTAACAAGAAGACCCGTCAGGATTCAAAGCGTATCCCGAAGGATCAACGTAAACAGATTAAGAAGGAACGAAAGCAACAAAAAATGTATCAAAGTCTATTGACAGAATGATGCGAGGTGGACTATAATGAAAATCACATTCAGGGAGAGGGTGGGAAATGTAGAGACTGAACACATTCTTGAAGGAACGTTTGAAGAAGTAATTGCAGCATACATCGACATTAGTGAATTTAAATCTGAAAAGTGGGGTATTGAGAATGAGCAAGCGTCAGAAGACTGAAGTTGTCCTGAAGAAAGAAGGCAAGAACGAGTTCCTGTATTTCAAGAACGTCCCGGTGTTCTTCGCATCGGTACTGGCACCGAAACTGAATCCGCTGAAGGATCAGAAGGAATTCGCCCTGACTGTCTTCGTGGACGATGAGGCACAGGAAAAACTCGAACTTCCTGTTGACGAAGGTGGTGTTGCCATCAACAAGGAACTGAAGAAGGTGGGTAAGGATCGCAATAAGAAGAAGAAGATCAAGTATCCGCTGAAGAAACAGCTTCCTGAAGATAGTAAGTTTGATGGGTACGACATTGTAGATGGTCTTTATGGTGTCAACCTGACCCTTGGTGAGAAGACCAAATCTGGTAAGAAAGCGTTCCTGAAAGTGGTTGACAAGGACGGGAAGAATTGGCCGAAGGATAAGCTGATTGGTAACGGTAGTACCCTGCATGTCAAGTGCTTTGGGTATCGCAACCAGGATGACCAGCTTGTTGTCTTCCCCAACCTGATTGTTGTTGTCGATCACGTTGAGTACGAAGGCGCTGGCGGTACTCAGGAAGACGATGTGCTTGGAATCACCGTTGACTATACCGAAGAGTTTGAGTCTCGGGAAGAGCAGGAGCCTAAGAACGAAGCTGACGTTTTTGATGAAGTCGAAGAGGAAGAAGAAGACACTGGCACCTACTAAGGTCTAGTAAAGAAGGGGCGGCGTAAAAACCGCCCTTTATTTTTCTCAGGAGATTGTGATGTATACGACTAAGCGATACACCATCTATAATCATCGAACTGGTGAATGGTACGCTGGATCAGGGGCATGGTTTAACATGTTTGATATGGCGAAACTTTACAGGAAAGTTGGTTTCGCAAAGAGTGGTCTGAGTCAACCAGGGCTAGGTCGGGATAGGGAAGACTGTTCAATTTACAACGTTCGCATTGAACTTGGTGATAAGGTGGAGGAATAACATGCTTGAGTTTATCTACTTTGGTGGTATCGTCATTGGCGCACTGATGATTTGCTACCAGACATACCACGCGATGGGTGTTCTTAGTTCAACAAAGTCATTCATCTTCCTGTTACTTGAGGCGGTTAAGGACTGTGTGAAGCTGATGGTTTGGCCTGTTAGTCTTACCGTTTGTATTCTTCAGATTCCTTTCGGTCAAGCGGTAGTGGAAGACATGACGAATGCGCTAGAGGACAATTATGACGAAGATTCCTGATGAATTCGATATCTGCTTCATTGATTGTGACCTGATTAAGTATCGAGCATCCTTTGCAGCAGAGAAGACAGAATGGTTGCTCTATGACAATGATGAGGAACTGGTCAGGGCGTTTTACTCAGCGAAAGAAGCGGACGATTACGTTGACAACTTGTGGATGATGCTTGACATTGACACGAGTGGTTATCACAGGGAAGAGAAGGTTACAATCAAGAAGAAGGTACATGCGATTGCAGCCTGTGACCATATCATTGAACTAATCAAGCGCAAGTGTCCTGCGAAAGAGTACCGGCTTTATCTGACAGGGAATGATACCTACCGACCCCATATCGCTACACTACATAAGTATAAGGGTAATCGTGATGGAATGCGAAAACCTACTTATCTTCAAGATGTGACGGATCATATCATTGAATTCCATGACGCAACTGTTGTAGACTACATTGAGGCAGATGATACACTCACTGTTGGTCTTACTTGGTGTCGAAAGAAAGGATTACTTGGTGTAGTTGCCAACTTGGATAAGGATATCAAACAGGTAGAAGGATGGCATTACGATTGGGGCAAGGACAAGTACGAATACGTTACTGCCCGAGAAGGTATTCTTCATACTTACTGTCAGGCGATTGCTGGTGATGCTGTAGACAACTACAAAGGTATCCCCGGAATTGGCATGAAGAAAGCAATGAAATTGATCCAAGATTGCGAGACAGAACGGGAGATGTATGAGACTGCGGTAGAAGCCTATCGAGAGTATTTCGGTGAAGAATACCATTACAAATCATGGGACGGGAAGGACATGGTGAAGACACCCCAGGAGCTTTTCCTTGAGAACATGAACCTAGCATTCATGCAGAGGAAGAAGGGTGAATTCTACCAGATTCCACATAAGGAGAAGTGAATATGGCACGACGTAAACAAGGGAGATATTTTCGAGAGAAACCTAAAGCATTGAAGGGTACACCCTATGACTCATTCGTTGAAAAGAATCTTCATGAAGGACCATTGAGTGGTTGCCAATTCCATCCAGAGAAGGTGCACTATGTATCGAAGCATACTTACGAACCTGACTTCTCTTATCGGGACAGTGATGGCTTGGAATGGTTGATTGAGGCAAAGTCAATCTTTCAGGACGGCAAGGAAGCCGGTAAGTATAAATGGGTCAGAGAGTCTTTACAGGAAGATCAAATCTTGGTATTCTGTCTTGAGAAACCAGATCAACCTATCTACTGGTCAGCCAAACGAAAGGATGGTACGAAGCAAACGATGGCTGAGTGGTGTGAGCGGAATGGTTTCATGTGGTTTACAGCAGATACCATCTGGCGAATCTTGAATTAAGGGTTGACAATGGGTAATCGACGTTACAAACTAGTTACCAGGTATGGGTTGACAGAAGACGTTTACAACAGTATACTCAAGGGGCAAGACTACAAATGTAAAATTTGTGGTAAATCCCATACTGAAGATAACAAACTCCATGTCGATCATCATGAAAAATACGGAAGGGATTGTATCGCAGGGTTGCTTTGTGGTCTTTGTAATAGTATGATTGCACATGCAAGACACGATAAAGAAACACTGAAAAAAGCTATTGACTACCTGGAGAATATCTGAGATGAGTAAAGAAACTATTGTAACTAAAGACACCAGAATTGGTATTTTGGGATGGATGTTTCTAATCTTCATGACACTGAAACTGACAGGTCATATCACATGGTCATGGTGGTTGATTACTGCACCACTTTGGGGGCCGATTCTAGTGGCACTGTTAATCGTCTTTTTCATTTTTATTCTAACATTGGTGTTTGATTAATGATTACAGTGAATCAGATGATTGAGATTCTTCAAGAATCCGTAAGAGATGATCCGTCAGTTGGTGAACTACCACTGTATGTTTATGCTGACCAAGGACAAGTGAACATACAGGCAAGTGAACCATCCTACGCTTTTGTGCATGATTACGATTACTACATTGAAGACTTTGAAGCAGATAAAAGCGAAGAATACCCTAAAGAAATCATTATTATTGGAGACTGATGCATGAAAGAATTTATTGACAAGACTTACGACTTCAACAAGTACGGCAACACACCTGTAGATGATTCATGCGACAATCTGAATCAAGCGTTTGGTATCATTCAATCAGAAGTCGAAGAGTTGAGTAGTAACCTGTTCAATTATCGTTACATTGACCAAACTGATTGTGAGAAGACTAAACGACGACTGAAGGCAGCGATGGCTGATGATGTGTCTGACATTATCGTAACGGCAGTTGGTTTTGCCTATCGAATGGGTCTTGACAAATACCAAATGGATGCTATACTCCATGTGGTTGCAGACGCAAACCTTGCGAAGTTTCCAGAGACACTTGAGGATGCACTAGCATCAGTAGAGAAATATGAAAACGACGACCGATATGAAAATGTTTCGTACACACAAATCGCGGATGATCGTTTTGTGGTACATGGCAGCCCGAAAGGCACGAATGGGTACAAGATTCTGAAGGACCATGAATGGACTGACCCTCACAATAAATTGGAGATGATTGTCAATGATTGAAGGAAAGGGCGGTATCAGCGCGAAAATCATCAAGGACAGTATGAGTAGTGTCAATGGTAAACGAATCACTACTTTTGAACTGGTTTATCCCAGGTTTATTCACGGTGAGTTTATGACGCACCGAATGTTCAGTCGGAACGCTGCATCATCTAGGGCAATTCCCATCAAAAAAGTTATCGAAAACATTGATGAGAATACAGCAATGCCTATCCATTGGGGTGCAGCACAAAAGGGAATGCAGGCGGAAAATGAATGTAATAACCCTGTAGTTGATTGGTACAGTGACAATGCGTTGAGTCGTGAAGCAATCTGGAATGGTGCGAAAGATAATGCTGTGATGGTTGCTGAGGAATTCGATAAGGCTGGATATCACAAACAGATTGTCAATCGTCTACTCGAACCATTTCAATTCATCAAGGTGGTGTGTACCGCTACTGAATTTGACAACTGGTTCTGGCTGCGTGACCATGAGGATGCACAACCTGAAATTGCTGAACTGGCACGATGCATGTCTGTCGCAATGGAACAGTCATTCATTGACATTCTTGATCCTGGTCAATGGCATCTTCCTTATGTCTCATCCATGAGCGATGCTGAAGGAAATATTGATTATTACATTGACATGAACGGTGAGACTGTTAGACTGTCACTAGATGAAGCACTGAAGGTATCAGCCAGTTGTTGCGCTCAGATTTCATATAGACTTTTGGATAATTCACTTGACAAAGCACTGAAGATTTATGATATGCTTGTGACATCTGAACCTGTCCATGCGAGTCCGTTTGAACATCAGGCTACGCCAATCAGTTATGACGAGGAATGTAAATACGACAAGACATGGTGGAATGGTTGGCAAGAAGGTATCACGCACCAAGATAAAGATGGTAACTTCTGGTCAGGGAATTTCAACGGATGGATTCAGTACCGACAACTGATTCCGAACAACGCAAAAACTGGTTGACACGAGAAGTAATCGTCGGTTAAACTATTCTGGTAACATAGAATAAGTAGTGAAGGGGTCGTTAATCGGCCCCACATTTTCAGAAATTAATAGGAGAGAATATTTAATGGAAAACGTTGGTGTTATTGGTAAAGAAATGATGTCCGAATCTAAGTTCTACACTGGTTATTCTCGCTGGATTGACGAGAAGAATCGTTATGAAACTTGGGATGAATCAGTTAAGCGTGTAATGGACATGCACCGTGAAATGTTCCAAGAGGTAATGACACCGGAGCTTGAGGAAATGATTTCCTTTGCTGAAAAACAATATAAAAAGAAAACGGTTCTTGGGGCACAGCGAGCATTGCAATTTGGTGGACCTCAGATTTTCAAACATATGGCCCGAATGTTTAACTGTGTTTCTGGTCATGTGAGTCGTCCTGAGTTCTTTCAGGAATGCATGTATCTTCTTCTTTGTGGTTGTGGTGTAGGTTTTAGTGTTCAGAATCAGCATATTGACCAACTACCTAAACTGAAACAGCGTCACCCGAAACGTTCCAAAGTATTTGTTATTCCTGATAGCATCGAGGGTTGGTCTGATGCTTACGGTGTGCTTATTTCAAGTTATCTTGAGGAAGATGCACCCTTCCCTGAATATCAAGGTTGCCATGTTGCATTTGATTTCAGTAAGATTCGACCCAAAGGTGCCTACATCAGTGGTGGGTTCAAGGCACCTGGTCCTGACGGCCTTCAGCAATCTCTGAACAAGTGTGAGAAACTTCTTGAAAATGCTGTAAGTAAGAGCAAGCAACCTGTAAAATTCAAGTCAATTGATGCTTATGATTTTGTAATGTTTATGGCGGATGCTGTTCTGTCTGGTGGTGTACGTCGTAGTGCTACTATCTGCATGTTCAGCAAAGACGATGAAGAAATGCTTAATGCTAAGACTGGTAGCTGGTTCATTGATAACCCGCAACGTGGTCGTTCAAACAATTCAGTGATGCTCAAGCGAGATGAAGTTACTCGTGAAGAATGGGCTCACATTATGAAAAGTGTTAAGCAAGTTGGTGAACCGGGTTTCATCTTCACAAGTAATCTGGAACATACTTATAATCCTTGTGTAGAAATTGGTAAACTTCCAGTAACCATTGACGGTATTCCCGGTTTCCAAGGTTGTAACCTTTGTGAAATTAATGGTTCAGCATGCAATACGAAAGAAGATTTCGAAGATGCTTGTAAGGCAGCAGCTATTATTGGTACACTACAGGCAGCATATACTGATTTCCGTTATCTGTCGGATGCTACTAAGCGAATCTTTGAGCAGGAAGCGTTGATTGGTGTATCTATCACTGGTTGGATGAACAATCCTGAAGTGTTGTTTGACAAACAGAACATGATTGATGGGGCGCAACTTGTAAGGAAGATTAATCGTGAAGTAGCAGAAATGATCGGTATTAACCCTGCTGCCCGAACTACTTGTGTTAAGCCTTCAGGCAACGCATCTGTTCTTCTTGGTACTGCATCAGGGATTCATGGTGAACATGCTCCGATGTATTTCCGTAACGTTCAAATGAATGAGCAGGATGAAGTTCTGGAATTGATTCAACGTGAGAATCCGTCCATGGTTGAAACTTCTGTCTGGTCTAATACGGGTACTGACAAGGTTGTTAGTTTCCCGGTTGTTAGCCCAGAAGGTTCAATCTATAAGGACGATCTGCTTGGTGTAAAACAACTTGAATATGTGAAATTGGCACAACAATATTGGGTTGAATACGGTACTGATGTTGATCTTTGTGTTGATCCAGCATTGCGCCATAACGTATCCAATACCATCACTGTTGATGATTGGGATGAGGTTGAGGAATATATCTATGAGAACCGTGAATGGTTCGCCGGTATTTCCCTTCTGAGTGCATTTGGTGATAAGGGATACCCCCAAGCACCTTTCACACAGGTATTCACCGCAGAAGATAATTTGAAGCGGTATGGTGATGCTTCCATGTTTGCTTCTGGATTGATTGTGGATGGTCTTCATGCCTTCAATCAGAACCTTTGGACAGCATGTGACACTGTGAACGGATGGGGTGAAAAACTTGACCCTGAGAAGTCTTCTGACCTTCTTAAGCGTGATTGGGTACGTCGTGCCAAGAAGTTTGCTGACAACTATTTTGATGGGGATATTATTGAGATGACTAATTGCTTGAAGGATTGCTTCAACTTCCATAAATGGAAGACAATTGAACGTCAAATTAAGCCAATCAATTTTGCGAAGCAAATGGAGGAACGTTCGTATACTGAAATTGATACTATGGGTGCAATGGCATGTTCTGGTGGGGCATGTGAGATCAACTTTTAAATGACACCATGCGTTAAACTCTGCAACCTTCGCAAAGGGATTTGTGAGGGTTGTTATAGAACAGTCGATGAAATAATCAAGTGGAAGGATACGGGTATGGAAGATCGAATGAGGATCATGAAACAACTACAGCGTCAGTGGTCAACACATGATTGTCCTAGTTGTAACCGACCAACTTACTGTGCGATGAATGATGGTAAATCTTCAAACACTTGCTGGTGTATGACGTTAGAGAAAACGTACAATCCAGATATTGATGTTGATAATTGTCTTTGTAGAGAGTGTCTGACTAAGGAGGTCAAATGAGCAAACCAACATTTAATCCGTTTGCGGATAAGAGAGATAATGGTGTTTGGTTAACGATTACAGATGATGACGATGATCAAGAAGACGTAGTAAAGAAGCCAAACCACTACCAACTTCTACCCGACTATGAAGTAAAGGATGTGAATAAGGCTCTGCTAGATAAGATTCAAGAGAGTGGTTACGATATTACTCTTTATGAGGCAGGTTGGTTCCAGCAATCAATGCAATACTTTCTAAGATTCTACGCCAAAAATGGCCTAGAGGACTTGGAAAAAGGAATTGAGACAATGCAGTTTGTTGTTGATTCAATGAAAGAACGTAAACTCTAGACATAAAAATACCCCGTCCAGTTAATTCTGGCGGGGTTTTATTTTGCCTATATTATTCTTGTGTTTCTTCTTCTTTGTTATTGCTTTCTTCTTGTTTCCAGAAGCGTAATGCACTCAGTTGATTGTTGCATTGATCCAACGCGGCAGATTGTATTTGTATTACTTCACCGATGGTCGCTTCTGCTGGTTTGTCAGGGTAGCATTCCTCAGTCAAATAATCAGGCGGATACTGATAAGAATACACGGTTTCTGTGACTGTTTTCGTGAATGGACACCCGACCAGTAGGGTATATAGGGGTAGGACGAGTAACCACTTTTTATTGGAAAATTTCATTGAGAACGTCCTCCGGTAGCTTCCGGTCCAGACATTGTTGTAGGTCTTCTTCCGTCTGGCTTAGCATCCTGACCAATCTTTGTTGTCTTTGTCTTGACTCTTCTTGACCACTCAGGTATTCTTCAATGGTGCGTTCCTGTATCTCAGCACGCTCTTTGAATTCTTCTACTGAGGATTCTAGCTGAATGATCTTTTCATCTTGACGAATGAGTGATTCTGTCAGGTTCTTATTCTCACTGTACAGGTTGAAGACATACCAACCAGCGCCAGCAATAATGGCGATAAGAATTACTCCAATAATCATCTTAGGTGTTTTTAGTAGTCCCCACATTGTTGTTACCTCTCATCTGGGCGCTCTACACCCTTCACCTTGTCTAAGTAATCCTGCAAGGAGCTACCGGCGTAGTACGCACTAACAATCCCTGTAGAAATTGTATATGAAAAACTTACGATTACACCCAAGGAAGGAAACACTGTGGGAAACATTATTGCAATTCCAATCCATAGAAACGTTTGAACAATCACCCAAATGAGGGCAATATAGGCATGTCTCCGACGATGTTTCCAATGGGTATACGGATCAGGATGGGTCATTGTCATTTACATTCTCCCATTCGTCGTTCTTCAACCAGGGGAACTGGTCTGTGAACTTATCTTCTCTTGTCAACGCAAACCAGAACAACCGAAGATGGTTTATCCTATTTGACTTATCTGCTGGTGGTTGCTTACCCCTGATGAAGATGTGATAGATTACCAGAAAACCAATCAACGAAGGAAGGATCATTAGACCAAGTAGTGTGTACAGTAGGATCATCTCATTCACCAAAATGGGTCAATTAAATAGTCAATCTTGACGTAATCAACACCAGTGTTGGGGTCATGAATCCCTGCTGAACTGTGATGGACATATTCGATTCTCCATACATCATGGAAATCAAGACCAACACCTAACCGGAAATTAGTATCTCCAACAAGAGTATGCCCAGAGTTAGCTGACACACCAAGTTTAAAATAAGGATCAATCCCATAAATCCCCCACGATGGTTCTGTAATATAAGATACAGAGTACATCACTTCGTTATCTTGATATCCTCGTTTTGTATCACCAGCTTCCATTAAGGAAACTTCAAAGTCCCAATTGTTATGGATATAACCAACTTCACCAACTTTTAGATGTGAATTGATTACTGTCTTACCCACACCAATATGGAACTGATTTTCGGTTGCATTGGCTTTCATGGAATACCCTGCCGCAATCAGCAGGGCAACGAATACTCCAACACCAATGGCTGTCTTGGATATTTTACGCATGGTATCATGCCTCGATATCTTTAGCCTGTGTGAACAGATCATCAAGCTGTTCATCGGTGAGACCAAGATCATTAGCCAACGCAAGGACAGTAGGACTATTGCGCTTGAATGTAGTAGCATACTCCCATGCATCTTTAACAGTCTGGTCAGTGTTTGGATCATTCATCAGGGTTTCCACTTGGTCACGAAGGCCGGCAGAGTTGAGTGCAGCCCGTGCCTGGAAAGCAGATACCTGAGCGAACTCCCTCCAATTAACAAGACGTTCTGCTTCAATTTCCTGTTTAGTTTTAAAATTTACATTTGCCATTATGCATACTCCTTGCCTTGACGGGTGAGAGCCCATGCTTTACCGGCGAAGTTTTTAGTACGGTCCATCTTCACATGGATTTCATCAGGATCATATTCACTGGCATCAAATTCACCAGACTCTTCCCAATGACCGGGACCGACCTGTTGACAAAGCGTAAGTTTCAGTGTACCATCCACACGTTCAGCATTACGAATAGCAGGGACACCATTCACAGGATCAGCACCAGTGAACTTTGCACCATCGGGCATACCACTAAAGTCGTATTCTTCAGTGACACCATCTTTGTGTGCAGTAACGACTTCACCATTGAACTCATAGAAGTCAGGGGATTGACCAGTTGCGAGAATGTTGATTTTCATGTGTGATTACTCCTGAATTTATTTCCACTTACCGAATACGAATACATCGGATTGAATGTTAACTGTAAGGCCCGAAATACCGCCTTCCTGAATCCAAATCCAATTTAGATTAACTGATGTTGTATTTTTTCCAGAAACTTTCATAACGATGGCTGAATCAGGATTCGCACTTTGAACACTACCCAAAACAGAATAACCCCCGGTAAAAGCGATTGGGAAGGTCCAATTTTGAGGTTGGGATGTGCCTGTACCCAAAGATGAATTATAACAAACTTGGGAACCATCTGCGAGCCTTGTCCACCCACCATCACTATTACTGCCACTTTCAACAATAGGATCACCACCAACAGAAGGCATCCCGGCAAAGTCAGGCCCACCATTAGAATTAATTGGGTAGCTGTCAACCGCATTCCAAGAATCACCATCGTAAATTTTAAGTTTATTGTCAGCAGTTGACCAAAAGAGAGCGCCCACCATAAGAGGGTTGCCGTCGTTATCTAAGCTGGGGTCAGAACTCTTGCTTCCGAGGTATCTATCATCAAATTGATCATACAGCGCAAATGTGTTACTTTCACTTGTAGCGGCATCATTCGCGCTGTTCGCAGCATTAGTCTCACTTGTGGAGGCGTTTCCTGCTGAAATGGCGGACTGATTTGCATGGTACTTGGCTGAATAACCAACACCATCCACTGTACTGCCAAGTTTAGTGGCCCAATCCTCAGAAAGATCAGCACTTGAAGAGGCATTATTTTCACTAGTGGCAGCATTGCTTGCGCTTGTAGCAGCCGCAGAAGCGGAGTTAGCTGCATTGGTTTCGGATGTAGAAGCAGCACTGGCACTGTTAGCGGCACTAGTTTCACTATCAGCAGCATTACTAGCAGATGTTGCAGCAGCGTTTTCTGAACCAAGAGCATTATTAGCAGATGTTGCAGCATTCGCTTCACTGGTTGCAGCATTGTTCTCAGAAGTCTCAGCAGCACTCTCAGACAAGGCAGCAGCAGTAGCACTGGCATCAGCATTCTGTGCAAATGTATCTGCCTCAGAAGCTTTATTAGAGGCTACGTTGGCGTTGAAGGATGCAGTATCAGCGAAACCACTAGCAGTTTGAGAGTAGTATTTAGCGGAGTATTCACTACCATCAACCGTATCAGATGTTTTAATTGCCCAATCTTGAGATGTAGAAGCACTAGTTGCTGAACTGGAAGCAGAGGATGCCGCAGCTTGAGCATGGTACTTGGCAGAGTATTCACTACCATCAACGGTATCACCAAGCTTAATTGCCCAATCTTCTGCCAGTTGGGCATTTACCTGAGTCTGTTGAACGGCAGTACTGACCTCACCACCGATTTCCTGTGAAAGACCCCAGACGATAGTACCACTAGCAAAAGTGTCACCAAGAGTAATGGTATTTGTACCATCAACAGTGAAGTTGAAGTAACGATAAGCACCACTGCCCTCATCAATGTATACAGAAATACCAGAGGTCTGAACGCTGTTGAATGTTACATTTGTTTGATTTGAACCAAGTGTTACTGATTCACTGATTGGTGCCAATGTACCAGCAGTAATCTGAGACTGAAGGTTAGCAATAGCGGTCGCAGCAGTGGGTACAGGACCGTTATCCGTATTAACAAATGTTTCTTCAGGGCCATTTACAATATTAAACAGAAGATCGGATGCACCCTCCGCTTTTGTTGACGCAGCATCGGCCCTGGACGCAGCATCATTCAATACATCAATATATGACATGGTTTCACCTTACTTTAAGTTGGTTTTCCAATTCACTCACACGATCCTCAAGACTTTCAACTCTTTCATCTTGACGCAACTGATAACGTGTCAAATCTTTTTGAATAACGGAGTATTTACTGTTTATCTGATACATCAAATCTTTTCGCTGGTCAGAAAGTTCTTGTTCTATATCTTCTTGCCACAACCTTCTTTCTTCTTGATATGTTACGGCGGTGTATGTCTTAGCGAATGAACTGATGAAATATACCCCAATCAGGAACAGAGTTAGGACAGCTAGTGCCCTCATTTTATCCCCATGCCTTCTAAATCTGTTCATATCCACCCCTTCGTTAATCGTCGGGACTTGTGGGGTTCCTTCTTACAACGTTATCCCTTACGTATGACCTGAACTCCTTTGTATCTTCCACAAGAATAGTTAATTGTCTGCTGATTTCTCGCTGCTGTGATTCTAGAGATTGAATTCGTACATCAATGTAGTCCATGACATTTTGAATTTGAGCATCCAAACGTTCTTGTGAAACTGATGTAGACTTCACCTCATAAATCTTATCCCTATTGTAATCAATCTGGGATTGAAGACCTTTCCCCACGAAGGCCCCAACCCCAAGGAAGATTGTCACAATAATACCACCGACAGCAATTACCCATTGCCGATTGTGGTCAGCGAGTGCGCTGTTATGTGCCATATCATCCTCCAACTATTACGAAGTCCTGTACCAAATAGGTGCAACAAACACAGGATGAATGTTATTGTGATAACCATTGCCACCACGATTCTGAACATTTACACTGTGAGTATGGTTGTTCTCAAAATCAGTTTGGAAGTTGTGAGTGTGGTAACCTGCGTTATTGATATTAAGTCCGTGGCTATGGTTGCCCCTTTCTCGCATGGAGTTATCACCATCAACGTCACCAAAACCCTGATTTGCCCCACCAGCAGCAACACGTAGGGGACCGCCTTGAGTATCACTGTATACACGAACAGGGTGAGTGTGAGCGCCAGCAGTATTGGTATTACCACTGTGACTGTGAGCACCGGCACCATAAGTAGTACCATTGTGTCTGTGTCCACCAGCACCACCAGTAGTAGCAGGGTGATCGTGTGCAGGCATTTCATTGACTGTTAATTGATGGGTATATTCACCCTCAGAATTACCAGCAACAAAACTACGGTTAGTACCATTCGGGTCAGTGTAACTACCATCACCAATGATTGAACGACCAGTAACCTTTGTCCAAGTACCGAAACCAAGACCACCACTACCGATAGAATTACCGGGGTTGGTCGGGCGCATGATGATACTGCCGACAGGGAACAGGATTTGGAATACACCAGAAAGTGATTCGGGAGTCAACGCTCTATCATCACGAGTACCCTGTGCTGCCTCAGCCTGAGTAGCCAATTCCACAAGACCAGATTGGTCAGTAGTAGCAGTACGGAACTGAAGTGTAGCAGGAGAAATAGCAGTATTTGTAGATGTACCAGCCGATACCTCAGCCTGAGTAGCCATCTTAACAATACCTTCAGCACTCTGAGTTGCCTTCTTATTATGTAGAGTAGAGGCAGTAATTGCTAGATCAGTACGAGTACCTTCGTTTGCTTCATTCTGAGTAGCAAGTTCAACAGTACCCCTCGCCTGAGTAGTAGCCTGACGATTACCCTCGTATACTTCCCAGAAGTTCACATTACCAGCAGAAGGGTCTTTGTTAGTATGTGTCTGAATACAACGATAGATTCGATTATCAGTCGCCTGTACATAAGACTTGAATGCCTGATATTCAGTCATCGCATCCCACTCAGGAATACCCAACTGGTTGTAGTAGGCAAGACCCTGGTGAAGTTTATTCATTGACCAGTTTTCATACTGGTAAGGAGGTTTTACCTGTGTCCACCCTGTTTGGATATAAGAGTCTAGGGGCTTCTCAATATCTGTCCCCAATGCAGATGTAGCCCAAATCGTATTTACCGAATTTGGTTTAGTATATTTTGCCATTTAAACACCCATTTGTTTAGAGATTCAGGAAGATGGTATTCGCTGTAGCGTACAGATTGTTGGATGCAACAACCCATGTCTCAACAGCTTCAAACGTCGGTGTCACCTGTTCATTGATATACTCAATACGAACACCAGCAGGTTTAGGCAGAAGACGGTCAGCAACCTGAGTTTCATCAAGACCGGGGAATACCGTTTGGTCAGGATCATTCCAATCACGACCAAGACTCAGTGTGAATACAGCAGGTTCATTCTCATCCGTACCACCCTCGAAGAATTCCACTCGAACAGGTTCAAAGATGGACTGTACCGCACGAATGATTTCTTCAGGGTTTGTCCCTGCGTTATTCTGTACGATTTTGGCTTTAAGGAAGGTCTTGAACAGACCATCAGACAAACCAATTACGCCCGATTCAGGATCAAATAAGGAGTAATAAAGACCACCTTGACCGTTATCGACAGAACCAAACGGCTTAGCACCGGGATCATCAGAGAAACCAAAGAAACCAGTAGCAGCAATGTCCACAAGTTCCCTTGGTTGACCAATGATATTACCGATGTTATCAAGTTGAACACCAGATGATTCATCAATATCCTTGATTTTCTCAATGTTGATGAAGGTATCTTCTAGTTCTTGGTTACCCTCAAGCCATACAGTGAGAAGTTGTTCAATGTGTGGTTTGTCTTTAAACTGTTCAGTAACCCTTTCCTTCGCCTGTTCAACGTAATTGATATTGTCAAGATTCATTTCATCACCTATTAGTTGACAGTAACGTTGAGGTTACCACGAGTAAAGTTTGCAATCTCATCGTATGCAATAACAATGTTTGAAGTAGCAGCAGGGGAACTAGATGTATCAATAAACAATGAGTCAATCTGGAAACCATACGCTGCATTGTTGATAGGTGTATACAGACGAGAATAGATTACATCATCACCAACACCATAATTACTTGTGAAATATGCATCCAAGGTATCAGCAATCAATTCTTCGATGTTACCCGGAACAGTCTGGTTCTCAAAAGCTGATACAGTCACATCAATGTAAATATCAATTGGTTGTGGACGAGAGAAACTGATATCATGAGGAAGACCCTGTGAATCAATTACACCAATAGTAGTATTACCGAATGATTCAATACCTGCTGGTTTTACCTGCCAGATAACATCAGCGATTGTACTTGAAGAACCACCAAGGACTACAGCACTGAATGATTTAGCAGGAAGGCCCAATGCGTCAACACCATTCGTCACATTCTCATAGACGTTAACCTCAGTGACACCTTCTACACCAAGAATGTTACTGAACAACGCATCAATCGTACCACGAGCATTCAACTCTTTTGACTGACTGAAACGAAGTCTAAGTTCCTCATCTGTTTCCCTGAATCGACCAGGATTAGCAGCCAGAGGGTTAATGACTTCATCCCAACCAGTAACGGGAGATGCTACAACATTAAGTGTTTCTGCTGGTTGTTCAACCGGACCTACTACCGTACATTCTGCACTGACAAGTTTTGACACACGTTGGAATGAGAGGTTACCAGTACCCAACACCACATCACGACGGAAGAAGATATCAACCCATTCAATATCAATCTGAACATCGTTGATAACTGTTGCGTTGAAATCACTAGAAGTCGTATTGATTTCTGATACCAGAGCAGCCGCAATGTCTGCCCTTGTCTCACCAGTACCCGTAGTATGACTGAAGGAATCAGCACCAATAGTAATTGTATATTCGGTAGAATCAACAGCAGAGATTACTTCAATGACGATGCCTGAGCAATCATCTTCAGTCAGAGCAACGTTCTCAGTAGTCTGAAACCTATTTGCTGTGAAAGTAGAATCTACAAAAGACTCTTCGGGAATAACAGTATTGTATGCACCAGATGCCAGAAGATCAACAGTGGAAGGTGATGCCTCAAAACGAGTAAGACCCGCATAGGCAACTACCCGATCAAGTGATACCCCTGTAGCAAGTGATGGATTAAATGAGTTGTATACTGCCTCAGCCAATTCCCAAAGATCAGCTTCAGAGGCAGAGGCAATTCGGATAGCGCGACCCAGAACATCATTTTCGGTAGTAGCAGCATTGGTTCCGAAAAAGTTTCTTGCGCTTGTGATTCGGTCGTTGATAACCTCGTTTAGACGTTTGATTTCAAGACCGTTAGAAGTCAATCCTGCCATGTGATTACCCTTTGCTTAAAGTTCAATTTCAATAGGAATTGGTTCATCATCACTTGTGGAATTAACAACAAAAGAAATAGTCATTCGTCTGTTCCGGCTGTCCAGATTGGACTCATATGAACGAAGACTTACTACTTCAGGTTCTTCCGTAATGGCTCTTTGGAAGATAATATCAATGGTTTCTTTTGCTGCATTCTTTCCAAGGATTCGTTGATACCAAGGGATACCCAAGTTCTGATCGAGGAACCACTCACCTTGGAAGGTCAACAGTTTCACCTTCAAACGTTGAGCGAGTGATTCATCCTCAGTAAGTGTCAACTTGAAATCCCCATTCACCAATTCCAGATCATGTGTGGACGAGTCAAGTCTAAGATCAGGCATATCTATTAGCTCCACAAATATTCTGTAATTACAAATTGATCCAGAAGTTTATTAGACTTTGATTTATTTTCTTCGGCAGGTAAAACTTGTAAGTTATACCAAACATGAAGACCGCTTACATTCTTTCCCCGTAATGGGATAATGTGGTCAACCTCGTAAGGTGTACCACTTGTAATTGTCATCTCACTTGAGTATTGATATATTCTCTCGATGAGATAATTATTCCTTTCCCCAAGTTCACCTGAAAGTTTTAATGTGCGTTTTTCTTTGTCTAACTTATATCGCACACTATAAAGAAGCACTTTATGCTTATTTTTACTTCTCCATATTCGACCGTTCTCTTTCACCCGATCTTTATTTTCCTGATACCATTTTCTGAAGTAATCTAAGTTTTCATAATAATATTGCTTAGAATATCCTTTTTCAACTTGTCGTTTTGAAGATTCGTTATCACACATTACACAATAACGATTCTTGGTTCTTCTTTTATAAATGTGACCATTTTTACATGGTTTGTTTGTGAAATAAAATTCAGAACCTCTTTTCATTGCTTCTGAATAACTTTTCGGTAAATCCTTAAATTCATCCATATTTTATAACCTCTGTCTAGGTTGAAATAAAAAGCACCTAGATGATGAGACAGCATCACCAAGGGAGCTACCCTGTTCGGTGCTAAAAAGTTACCTATTAGTTCGGGGAAGAAGTAGTACCACCAGAGTCACCATCATGAGTGTGGTTGACGAGTGAAACACCACTAGCAACAACATCACTATCAGAAGTAACATTGCCTGTAATACTAAAGTCACCAGTAATACTTGCAGTAGAACCACCAGCAGTACCGCTACCAATCATACCAGAGGTATAAGTGAATGTACCCTGAACAAGCATATCACCAGTAACAGTGGTACTTGGTGAATCAATAGTAGTGCTACTTGATGCATTGATTTCTGCGGTAGAAGTATTCACAACAGATTCTTGACAGTTCACTTCAACCTTGTTTCCTGGTGCATTGATGATTACATCACCACCCTTGGTAAGCCTTACCTCACATTCAGCAGAAGTACCAATGTTATGAGACATTACGGTATCATCTGTACTGTGTGACAAGGAACGCTTGGATGGGTTATTCACAGCATCAGGGAAACCAAACAGACCGGGAATCGCCATAGCATCCTTACGAGAAAACTTGGACAAGTCAGTAGGTCGGTGAGGTTCTTTTACACCCAATTTGAACTGTGAAATAGATCGTTGTGAAAAAATACACAGAACAGTATCACCAACGTTCACCGGGAAACTGAACTGTGAAGTAGAACTACCTGGAAAGATAAGTGGAACACTCAACACCACAGGATGAGAAAGTGTCTGGTCATCAGGTTTAACCCTGTCAACAAGTAACTGTACATCTACCCTTTGTTCAGGAAGAGAGACAACACTCTGTACAACAGCAGGCATTGCAGTAAACATTTGCCTTGCTGCATTCCCCACGTATTGTTTAATTAGTCCTTCAAGTCCGATATTCTCCATTTGTTAGACCTCGTTAGCATTCAGTTTGGAGCAATGACAGAGGGCTTCCCATTTATTACCGCGCCAATCACCAGTATATTCAACACTATTAACCCGAAAGACTCCCTCGATGGAAGAACCTTTAAGGGACACGGCAGACCCAGGTTGAATAAGAGGATTGATTAATGACCTGAACTTTACACCCTTCTTTCTTGTCGTATCGTCCTTCAGCTTCTTTCCGTCAGCACTAGCGAACGTAGGTTCACCAAGTAAGCCGCTCGATGGGGAAATAACAAAAGCACGTTGAACAGAGTTGGGTGATTCATATTTGTTCGGATCATTGACGTAAAGACGTTGACCATCAATGCGGTAATTAAAGTCGAAGTCCCTAGCCATCTCACTGAGAATTGATTTCACATCACCTTCAACCGGATAACCAAAGTCAAAAGGACGATCAATATTGGTACTGTTGAATGAGGCACGAGTGATGGTGTTGGACTGACCAATCAGAAAGTTGATTACTTGTCGTGGTGTAGTCTTAGCAGGGAAAGTCTTTGAAATGGATGGTTGATATACAAGATAGTCAGCAGGAACAGCTTGAATTGTTGTACGTCTATCTTCCCTTGAGCTACCATCATCCGTTTCAACCTCAGAAATCATTCCCCTGAAAAGAATCTTGTTGTTATTGTTATACCCAACCTTCAGGATGATTGCCATTGAATCTTGCTGAATGTAGTTTATAGAATCTTCTGAAAGATTTACAAGATCAATTTTACAGGTGTTACTTTCTTCTTTATTGTCAATATGTTTTTTGATCTTGAAAGTCATCTGCAACCCTGTACTTGCAGCCTCATCCCCAATTATCTGTAAACCCTTTCCAGAGTTGGGGGAACCAATGATTAGTTCATATGTTCTTCGAAATTGTAAATCTTCCATTGGTTATACCCCTTGAATCGTTTCCAATCCCTCACTATCTAAGTAAATCAACTGATGGGTTAGATCAAGCCTTCTTGGGTTTGGGATTGATGAATTAGAAAAACTTGCTTCTTCTATTGGTAGAAGTATAAAAGTACCTTCAGGTGAAACAAGTGAATACTGACCAAGTAGATCAAATAGTGGAACAAGTTGAATACCCCTGATGATGAATGTTTCCTCAGCATCGGAGATATCCATAAGGTAACCCTCAGAACGAGAAGAGTAACGAAATGTCAGATTATATTCAGCACCAGACAAGTCAATACTATATGAGTAGTAGGGGTTATTATACAGTGGACATTTTACAACAGCCATGTTAATTCCCCCCGTTAACGAATGATGATTGACCAGTTATCAATGCTCCAACTTCCCTTACAATATCACCAGCAACACCACCGGCAATACTCTCAATTGCCCTCTCATCCCTTTCCCTGTCTGTCTGATCCCCTTGTTCCGTTTTCGCAGCAGCGGAATCAGCAACTTCTTCAGCAGGTTGGGTACTTTGACGAGAACCACTAATCTGAACATCTACC
>TARA_R100000687_G_scaffold64327_11_pt1 | contig 33955 bp, 23 predicted proteins | sample TARA_R100000687 | Tara Oceans TARA_R100000687 (sample SAMEA2622685) | marine metagenome | biome: marine biome (ENVO:00000447); feature: mesopelagic zone (ENVO:00000213); material: "saline water (ENVO:00002010), including plankton (ENVO:xxxxxxxx)" | depth 600 m
TGGCCGGCCAGAAGCTGTCGGAGGCGGGCGAGATTCTGGTGCTGGTGCAGGTGTCGCCCGCGGGCACCCCCGGCGAGGAAAACGCCACTTGGCTGGGGCGCATCGGCCCCTTGCAGCCTTCATTGTCAGATGAGCCCCGTCTGATCACGCTCGCACCCCGGCAGGGGTGATGTCACATTCGCCCCCCTCAGGCATAGTGTTGCCGGAGGAAGTTGGGTACACTACATCTAGTATTCGCGGGGTGGCAGAGAAGCCGGCTTTTTGGGTTTAAATGCTATATAAAACAGAAAGTTACAAAACAAACTTAAAGTGATATGCGACTAAAATCCATCAAGCTGGCCGGCTTCAAGTCGTTTGTCGATCCCACCACTGTCAACTTCCCCAGTAACATGTGTGCCGTGGTAGGCCCCAATGGCTGCGGCAAATCCAACGTTATCGATGCCGTGCGCTGGGTGATGGGTGAGAGCTCCGCCAAGAACCTGCGCGGGGAATCGATGACCGATGTCATTTTCAATGGCTCGATCAATCGCCAGCCGGTGGGACAGGCCTCTATCGAGCTTGTATTCGACAACAGCGACGGCGGTGTCGGCGGTGAGTACGCCAGTTACGCGGAAATCTCCATCAAGCGCCTGGTCACTCGGGAGGCGCAGTCCGAATACTTCCTGAATGGCGCGCGTTGTCGACGTCGCGACATTACCGACATCTTTCTGGGTACCGGGCTCGGCCCGCGCAGCTACGCGATCATCGAGCAGGGCATGATCTCGCGACTCATCGAATCGCGTCCCGAAGACCTGCGCGTGTTCATCGAGGAGGCGGCGGGTATCTCCAAATACAAGGAGCGGCGCAAGGAAACCGAGAACCGCATGCGTCGCACCATGGAAAACCTGGAGCGTCTTACCGACCTGCGCGACGAGTTGCAGCGCCAGTTGCAGCACCTGCAGCGGCAGGCCCAGGCGGCCGAAAAATACAGCGAACTCAAGGCCGAAGAGCGCACCCTGAAAGCCCAGCTTTACGCGCTGCAGTGGCAGCAGCTGGACGGTCAGGCGCGCCACTGCGGCCAGGCGATCGGTGAACTGGAGGTGCGGCTGGAGGCGGTGAACGCCGAGCACCAGCAGGTGGACACCGGCATAGAGCAGCATCGTCAGGATTACACCGAGCGTACGGACAGCTTCAATGCGGTGCAGGCGACCTACTACTCGCTGGGTGCCGAGGTGGCGCGGCTGGAGCAGGCGATCAAGTTCCAGAAGGAGCGCGCGCAGCAACTGCACGCCGATCTCCGCCAGGCGCTGAGCAGTCTCGACGAGGCGCAGGCGCATTTGCAGCAGGATCAGGACAAGCTGACTGCCTGGGAGCAGGAGCTGGAGACGCTGGCGCCCGAGTTGGAACTGCTGCAGGCGGCGGAAGAAGAGTCCGCCAACGCGCTGCAGGAGGCGGAAGAGGCCATGCTGCACTGGCAGCAGCAGTGGGATGAATTCAATCACCAGGCAGCGGCGCCGCGACAGCAGGCGGAGGTGCAGCAATCGCGCATCCAGCACTTGGAGCAGGCCCAGCAGCGTTTACAGCGACGGATCCAGCAGCTGGAGGAGGAACGCTCTGGCCTGGTGGTCGGTGACGATGACGCCGATCTGGAGGCGGTTGCCGAAGACATCGCCCTGCTCGAGGAGCAGATGGCTGCCGCCGAGCTGCGCAGCGATGAGCGGGTCGAGGCGCTGTCGGCAGCGCGCGAGGAAGAGACCCACCTGTCAGCACAGCTGAACGAGAGTCGCTCACGCCTGCAGCAGCTGCGCGGCCGACAGGCCTCGCTAGAGGCATTGCAGCAGGCGGCCACGGAAGATCGTGACCAGGGTGTCAGCCAGTGGCTGGCGGCGCAGGGCCTGCAAGCGCAGCCGCGCCTGCTGGAGCAGCTGCAGGTTGATGATGGCTGGCAACAGGCGGTTGAAACGGCGCTGGGTGATTATCTGCAGGCGGTGTGCGTAGAGCAACTGGGAGACCTGGCAGATTCCCTGCAGGCGCTGGAGCAGGGGCAGGTCAGCCTGGTCCAGCGCGGCGCGGCAGAGGCGCCGTCGAGTCCCGACTATCTCGCCTCCCGCGTCAAGGGGCCTGCGGCGGTGGCAAGCCTGCTGGCGGGTGTCCGTGTGGCCCCCGACCTGCCCGCCGCGCTGCAGCTGCGCAACCAGCTGGCGGCCGGTGAATCGGTGATCACCGCGGACGGTATCTGGCTGGGTCGCGACTGGCTGCGGGTTGCCCGCCCCGGCCAGCAGGGGGGCGGTGTCATCCAGCGCCAGCAGGAACTGGAACGGCTGGTGCAGGAAGTCGATGTCACTGCGCAGCAGGTTTCCGGGCTCGAGGAATCCCTGGCCGAGCTTCGCGAACGGCAACAGGGCCTGGAGAGTCAGCGCCAGGACAGCCAGCGTGAACAGCAACAGCTGGCGCGGCAGCATGCAGAGCTGCGCGCTGCCCTGTCGGCCCAGCAGGCGCGTATGGAGCAGATAAGTGCTCGCCGCGAGCGGCTGGCCTCGGATATCGCCGACACCCGCGGTCAGTTCACGCAGGAGCAGGAGTCGGTTGCGGAAGCCCGGCTGCTGCTTGCAGAAGCCATCGAACGCATGGAAACAGACTCGCGCCAGCGCGAGGAGCTGCTGGCACGTCGGGACGCCGCGCGCAATCAGCTCGACAGCGTGCGGCAGAAGGCGCGTCACGACAAGGATGCGGCGCACCAGTCCGCCATGCGTCACCAGTCGCTGCAAACGCAGCTGCGCGGCGTCACGGAAACCATGGAGCGTGCGCGCTCCCAGGTGGCCCAGCTGGAAGAGCGGCGTGAGTCCCTGCAGGGCAGCCTGATGGAGAGCGATGATCCGGTGGTCGCTTTGCAGCAGGAACTCGAGGAGCAGCTGGCGCTGCGGCTCGCCTCCGAAGCCGAACTGACCCAGGCGCGGCAGGCGGTGGCCGAAGTGGAACACGCGCTGCGCCAGGCAGAACAGCAGCGCGCGGCGATTGAGCAGCGCGCCCAGTCCGTGCGCGCCGACCTGGAGCAACAGCGTTTGCAACAGCAGGGCCTGCAGGTGCAGCGGGAGAACGTGCTGCGCCAGCTGCGGGAGCTGGACCAGGAGGTCGACAGCGTGCTGGCCGGGATGCCCGAGGGCGCCAACGAGGCGGAGTGGCAGAGTGCTCTCGAGCGGGTGGCGGCCCGTGTGGCCAGGCTCGGGCCCATCAACCTCGCGGCGATAGACGAATATGCCCTGCAGTCCGAGCGCAAGCAGTACCTGGACGCCCAGAACGAGGATCTGGAAACAGCGCTGGAGACCCTCGCCTCGGCGATCCGCAAGATCGACAAGGAGACGCGCAGCCGGTTCCGCGACACTTTCGACAAGGTGAACGCAGGGCTGCAGGATCTGTTTCCGCGGGTGTTCGGCGGCGGCAACGCGTACCTGGAGATGACCGGCGACGACCTCCTGGATACGGGTATCACTATCATGGCCCGCCCCCCTGGCAAGAAGAACAGCACCATCCACCTGCTGTCGGGTGGCGAGAAGGCACTGACCGCGATTGCCCTGGTGTTTTCGATTTTCCAGCTTAATCCCGCGCCGTTCTGTATGCTTGACGAAGTGGACGCGCCGCTGGACGATGCCAACGTGGGCAGGTACGCACGCATGGTCAAGGAAATGTCCGAAAAAGTGCAGTTCATCTACATTACCCACAACAAGATCTCCATGGAGTTGGCGGATCAGTTGATGGGTGTCACCATGCACGAACCCGGTGTATCCCGTCTGGTGACGGTGGATGTCGAAGAGGCAGCGGAACTGGCGGCGAGTTAGGACAAGCGGAGGAAGCGGGCGCAGCTGTGATGGACTTGACGATACGCGATTGGATGGTAATTGCCGGTGTACTGCTGATCCTGGCGGTCTTGCTGGATGCCTGGCGCCGGGTACGTAACGATCGGCGCGCTGCCGTGCGCATCAAACTGGTGGGCGAGGAGGGCAGTGACGGCGGCGACCTCGACATCGCCGTGTACCGGGAGCTGCCCAATGGGGGTGCTCGCGTGGTGCATCGCGGCGACCTGCTTGACGCCCGTGCCCAGCACCGGGCCGAGGGCGCCGAGGCTGCTGCGGCGGAAGAGCGCGAGGGCAAGGCACCGGGACGCCCCGCGGCGACCGCGGCGCAACACGACGACAGCGATGTTGCGCCTGCCGGCAAAAGCCGCGTTTCCCGCAAACGCGCCGCGAGAACCGGCGCCGCAGATGATGATCTCATGAGTGGCTTGAGCACCCGTGACGAACCCGAGAACCTCGACTGGCTGGACGCGCTGGAAGCCGAAGAACGGCAGCTGCCGGATGCGGATGAGCCCGGCCTCCTGCCTCGCGATGTAGAGCCGGAGGTCTTCATGCTGAACGTGGTAGCGCGCGACCCCGAGGGCTTCCGCGGGGACGACATCCTGCACATCCTGCTCGCCTGCGATCTCCGCTTTGGCGACATGAGTTTCTTTCACCGTCACGAGCAGGAAGCCGGGCGCGGCCCGATACAGTTCAGCGTAGCCAACATGATGCAGCCCGGTGTGTTCGACATCGACAACATGTCCGATTTCAGTACGCCGGGGCTGGTCTTTTTTGTCACGCTGCCGGGGCCCGCCGACATGATGCAGGCTTTCGACTACATGCTGGAAACAGCGCAGACCGTGGCGCGCAATCTGAAGGGCGACGTCCTTGACGAGACCCGCAGCGCGCTGACCCGCCAGACCCTGGAGCACTCGCGGCAGCAGATCCGTGATCTCGAGCGGCGCATGCTCGCCCGGTCGCATTAGGGCGTAGACACATGGCGAACGCCCAGGCAGCGGCGGATGAGGCGGCTCGCTTGCGCGAGCAACTCGACAGCTGGAATTATCAGTACCACGTGCTGGACCAGCCCAGCGTGCCGGACGCTGAATACGACCGCTGCATGCAGCAGCTGCGTGCGCTCGAGGCGCAGTACCCCGCCTTGTGTACGCCGGATTCACCCACCCAGCGCGTGGGCGCAACGCCCCTGTCCCAGTTTGCCCAGGTGCAGCATGAAATGCCCATGCTGTCGCTGGACAATGCCTTCAGTGCCGAGGATTTGCGCGACTTCAACCGGCGCCTGCTGGACCGGCTGGGCTGGGCACCCGATGAGGCGCTGGAATACGCCTGTGAGCCGAAACTCGACGGTATAGCGGTCAGCCTGTTGTATCGCGATGGGCAGCTGCAGCGGGGTGCGACCCGCGGTGACGGCACAACCGGTGAAGACATCACGCACAATGTGCGCACTGTGGCTTCCGTGCCGCTGCGACTGCGAGGCAGTGGCTTTCCCGCCCTGCTGGAAGTGCGCGGCGAAATCTACCTGCCGCGGGCGGGCTTTGAGCAGTTGAATGAGGAGGCGCGGGAGCGCGGCGAGAAAACCTTTGTCAACCCGCGCAATGCCGCGGCCGGCAGCCTGCGTCAGCTGGATGCGCGCATCACTGCACGGCGTCCGCTGCAGATGTGCTGCTATAGCGTTGGTCTGTACCAGGGCGGAGAGATGCCCGCCCGCCACTCGGACATCCTGCAGCGTTTGCATACCTGGGGTTTGAGGATCAATGCCGAATCCCGGGTGGTCAAAGGTATTGCTGCCTGTGAGGATTACTACGAGGCGCTGGCACAGCGCCGGGCAACGCTTCCCTATGATATCGATGGCATTGTGTACAAGGTCAACGATTTGCAGCTGCAGCAGCGCCTCGGGTTTGTCTCCCGCGCACCGCGCTGGGCCATCGCGCGCAAGTTTCCGGCGCAGGAGGAGATGACGCGACTGTTGGCGGTGGAATTCCAGGTGGGGCGCACCGGAGCCATTACCCCGGTGGCGCGTCTGGAGCCCGTGTTTGTCGGCGGGGTGACGGTCAGCAATGCGACACTGCACAACGCCGATGAGGTGGAGCGACTGGATGTGCGCATCGGGGACACGGTGATCGTGCGTCGCGCAGGCGATGTGATTCCGCAGGTGGTGGCTGTTGTGCCGGAACAGCGTCCGGACAACGCGCAGCCGGTGCGTTTTCCCGACAGCTGCCCGGTCTGCGGTTCCGTTGTGGAGCGTGCCGCGGACGAGGCGGTGTTGCGCTGCATGGGAGGACTGGTGTGTCAGGCACAGCAGAAAGCGGCGATTCGCCATTTTGTCTCGCGCCGGGCAATGGACGTGGACGGTCTGGGTGACAAGCTGGTCGACCAGCTGGTCGACCAGGGGCTGGTGCGTACCGTCGCCGACCTCTACACCCTGCCGCGCGAGGCCTGGTTGGGGCTGGAGCGCATGGGGGCGAAGTCGGTCGACAATGTGCTCGCAGCGCTGGAGCAAAGCAAGGCGACGACGCTGCAGCGGTTCATCTACGCGCTGGGTATTCGCGAAGTGGGCGAATCCACGGCGGGCAATCTCGCGCGCCATTTCGGCTCCTGGGAGGCGCTTGCCGCAGCCAGTGAAGAGGCCCTGCTGGCGGTCCCCGATGTGGGCCCCGTCGTAGCCGACCACCTGCGGCAGTTCCTGGATTCTGCCGACAGCCTGTCGGTGGTGCAGGCGCTGCGCAACGCCGGCGTGCATTGGCCGGACCTGGAAGTGCGTCCGGCAGAGGCGTTGCCGCTGGCGGGCGAAACCTGGGTGGTTACAGGCAAGCTGGAGTCCCTCGGGCGCAGCGAGGCCAAAACCCTGCTGGAGTCTCTCGGTGCACGTGTGGCGGGCAGCGTCTCGGCAAAAACCGCGATGGTGGTCGCGGGGCCGGGTGCCGGCTCCAAACTGGGCAAGGCAACGGAACTGAATATCCCCGTTATCGATGAGGCGGCACTGCTGACCCTGCTGCGCAGGCACGGTGCAATGCCGTGAGGGGCTTGTTGCCGGCGTTGCTGGTCCTCTTGCTGTCTGCCTGTGCGACGACGCCACCGAGTAATGTGGACAACGCCTGCAATATCTTCCGCGAGAAAGACGGCTGGTACGATGATGCGCTGGATGCAGAGAAAGCCTGGGGTAGCCCGGTGCCGGTCATGCTGGCGATCATGCACCAGGAGTCGCGCTTTGTGGCGCAGGCGAAACCGCCGCGTACACGTATCTTTGGCATCATACCCGGCATGCGACCCTCAAACTCCTACGGCTACAGCCAGGCAATCAAATCCACCTGGAAAGCCTATCAGCGCAGCACAGGGAACTACGGGGCGGATCGCGATGACTTTGGCGACTCGATGGATTTTATCGGCTGGTACAACAACGAGTCACTGCACCGCAGCGGCATTGCAAAGAACGACGCCTACCGCCTTTACCTCGCCTATCACGAGGGACATGGCGGCTATAACCGTGGCAGCTATCGCAACAAGGCGTGGCTGCTCAACGTTGCCGCCAAAGTGCGCGATCGCGCTGCGCTTTACACGGTGCAACTTGGCGGCTGCGCGGACTCCCTGCCGCGTGGCGGCGGACTGTTCGGCTGGTTCTAGGGTGGTTCAATAATCCTGCCAGCACCGCAGTAAACTGCGCCCGGTGCGCGCGGGGAGTGCGAATTGGCAGGGCGTGTAGATGCAAACCATTGCGCTTTGTGACACACTTTCCGGGTGTGCCGTCATGGTCGCGAGCCCGCTACATAACGTTCAAAACAGGTCTTCGCTGTGAACCCAACTGATATCAAGAACCCCGAATACTTCCACAAAGTCGTGGATTGCCAGTATGCCTGTCCGGCGCATACACCGGTCCCGGAATACATTCGGCTGATTGCCGCAGGCCGCTATGACGATGCCTACATGGTGAACTGGGAATCCAACGTGTTCCCCGGCATTCTCGGTCGCACCTGCGACCGGCCCTGCGAACCCGCCTGCCGGCGCGGCCGCATCGCCAAGGGCGAGGAGCCGGTGGCCATCTGTCGCCTGAAGCGTGTTGCGGCCGACAACAAGACCGATATCAGCGCGCGGCTGCCGCGCATTCCGGAGCAGAAGAACGGCAAGCGCATCGCACTCATTGGCGCGGGGCCGGCATCGCTGACGGTAGCGCGTGACCTCATGCCACTGGGGTACGACATCGACATCTACGACAACCAGTTTGCCGGTGGTGGCATGATGCGCAGCCAGATTCCCTCCTTCCGGCTGCCGGCTTCGGTGCTGGATGAGGAGGTCGGGTACATCCTCGACATGGGTGTGGTGACGCACTTCAATACCGAAGTCACCAGCCTGAAGAGCGTACTCGAGAAGGACTACGATGCCGTGTTTGTGGGCACCGGTGCGCCCCGCGGACGCGGCCTGAACCTGCCCGGTCTCGAGGACGCCGGAAAGCACGTGCACATCGGCATCGACTGGCTGGCCAGTGTTGCGTTCGAGCACACCAGCAGTATCGGCAAGCGCGTACTGGTGCTGGGTGGCGGCAATACCGCAATGGACTGCTGCCGCACCTCGCGCCGTCTCGGCGGTGAAGATGTGCGGGTTGTGGTGCGCAGCCCGTTTGCCGACATGAAGGCGTCGCCCTGGGAAAAAGAGGATGCCATGCACGAGGGCATTCCAATCCACGACAACCATGTGCCCAAGGAATTCGTGGTCGAGAATGGCGAGCTGAAAGGAATGCTCTTCGAGAAAGTCGAGGCGCAGTACGACGAGAATGGCAAGCGCAGCCTCGTGCCCACGGGTGAGGACCTCGTGTTCATGGAAGCCGACGATGTGCTGATGGCCATCGGCCAGGACAATGCCTTCCCCTGGGTGGAGCGCGATCTCGGCATTGAGTTTGACAACTGGGACATGCCGGTCGTCGACAAGGCCACTTTCCAGTCGACCAACCCGCGGGTGTTCTTTGGCGGTGACGCCGCATTCGGGCCAGAGAACGTCATCACCGCGGTGGCCCACGGCCACCAGGCCGCTATCAGTATCGATCTGTTCTGCCGTGCCGAGCCGGTCACCAACCGCCCGGCGCCGATGACCAACCTGGTCAGCCAGAAAATGGGCATCCACGAGTGGAGCTACGACAACCAGGTGGAGAACGACAAGCGGTTCGTGGTGCCCATGGCACCGCTTGAGGAAACGCTGCGCAACCGCAAGCTCGAGGTGGAACTCGGCTTCGACCTGAGCACGGGGTTCAAGGAGGCCGAGCGCTGTCTCAATTGCGACGTGCAAACCGTGTTCGACACCCCGCGCTGCATCGAATGTGATGCCTGCGTCGATATCTGTCCGACGGACTGTATTTCCTTTGTCGAGAACGCGGAGGAATCGGAACTGCGCACGCGCCTCAGCGCAGCGGCGGGCAATCTGGCACAGGACCTCTACGTCTCTACGGAGCTGCCCACGCAGCGCGTGATGGTCAAGGACGAGAACGTCTGCCTGCACTGCGGGCTCTGTGCCGAGCGCTGCCCCACATCAGCCTGGGACATGCAGAAATTTCTCTACAGCGTTACCAAAGCGGGGCAATAAACCATGCAAGCGCTGCAATCCGTCAATGAGTTCGTTATCAAGTTCGCCAACGTGAACGGCACCGGCAGCGCCAGTGCCAACAACCTGTTCGCCAAGGCAATCTTCCGCATGGGACTGCCCGTGTGCCCGAAAAACATATTCCCGTCCAATATCCAGGGGCTGCCCACCTGGTACGAGGTGCGCGTCAGCGAGCGCGGTTACCTGGGCCGTCGCGGCGGCGTGGATATCATGCTCTCGGTCAATCCACAGAGCATGCCGCAGGACATCAAGGAAGTGGAGCCGGGCGGCTACTTCATTTATGACAATACCAAGCCGCTGGACCTGCGCCTGATGCGCAACGACGTCAATATCTTTGGTATTCCACTGACGCGCATTTGCAACGAGGAATACGAGGACCCGAGGCAGCGCCAGCTATTCCGCAATGTGATTTATGTGGGCGCGCTGGCGGCGCTGCTGGACATCGATTTCGCCGTGCTCACCGGGCTGGTCGAAGACCAGTTCAAGGGCAAGGACAAGCTCATCCTGCCCAATATTCATGCGCTGGAACTCGGCTACCAGTACGCCCAGGAACACTTCGAGTGCCCCATTGGCATTCGCGTTCGCGCTTCCGACAAGGTCGGTGACAATATCCTGCTGGATGGCAACACGGCGCTGGGGCTTGGCGCGATTTACGGCGGCGCCACGGTGGCGGCCTGGTACCCCATCACCCCGTCTACTTCTGTCGTCGATGCCTTCGAGCGTTATGCCAAGCGGCTGCGTATTGACCCGGGTACGGGGCGCAAGAACTACGCGATCCTGCAGGCGGAAGACGAGCTTGCGGCCATCGGCATGGTGGTCGGCGCGAGCTGGAACGGCGCCCGGGCATTCACCGCGACCAGCGGTCCGGGCCTGTCGTTGATGAGTGAGTTTCTCGGCCTGGCCTACTTCGCTGAAATACCCACGGTGCTGTTCGATGTGCAGCGTGCTGGCCCGTCCACGGGCATGCCCACCCGCACCCAGCAGTCCGATGTGCTGTCGGCGGCCTACGCCTCCCACGGAGACACCAAGCAGGTGCTGCTGTTCCCGTCCACGCCGAAGGAGTGCTTTGACTTCGGCGCACTGTCCTTTGATCTGGCGGAACGCCTGCAGACCCCCATTATCCTGATGACCGACCTCGACCTGGGGATGAACGACAACATGTCGCCGCCATTGACCTGGGATGACGCGCGCCGCTACGACCGCGGCAAGGTTCTCAGCGCTGAGCAGCTGGAACAGATGGAGCGCTACGGGCGTTACCTCGACGTCGATGGGGACGGCATCTGCTACCGCACCATACCCGGCACGCACCCGGAAAAAGGGGCGTTCTTCACACGTGGGACCTCGCGTGACGAGTACGCTGTATACACGGAAAAGGGCGAGGAGTACGAAAAGAACATGCACCGCCTGATGGCCAAATGGGAAACCATCAAGGAGTGGGTGCCGCGGCCGCTGGAAACGCAGAGCGAGCAGGAAACAGATACGGCAATCCTCTTTTATGGCACCAGCGAAGAGTCCTCCATGGAGGCCCGCGACTACCTCGCGGAGGACGGTGTACCGCTGAATGCCATGCGCGTTCGCGCCTTTCCGTTCAATCAGGAGGTGGCGGATTTTATCGCCCGGCACGAGCGGGTGTTTGTGATCGAGCAGAACCGCGATGCCCAGTTGCGCACGCTGCTCATGGCTGAATTCGAACTGGGCCCCGATAAACTGAAGTCGGTACTCTGTTTTGATGGTACCCCGATCAGTGCCCGAAACATCCGCAAACAGATTCTGCAGCAGATGCCGGGCTACAACGTCACCCCCTTGCGTCGCGAACGTATGGTCGCCGGCGCGGAGAACAGGTCATGAGTTATCAGCTTCCCAAATTCCGCCACCCCGACCTCCCGGTCAACGCGCTGGGCTACACCCGTGCCGACTACGAAGGTTCGATCTCCACGCTGTGTGCGGGTTGCGGTCACGACTCCATTTCCGGTGCCATTGTTCGCGCCTGCCATGAGTTGGCCCTGGAGCCACACAAGATCGCCAAGCTGTCAGGGATCGGCTGTTCCTCGAAGTCGCCGACCTATTTCCTGGGCAAATCGCACGGTTTCAACTCGGTGCACGGGCGCATGCCCTCGGTCGTCAGCGGCGCCAATATGGCCAACCGAGACCTGTTATACCTCGGCGTCTCCGGTGATGGTGATACGGCGTCCATCGGCATGGGGCAGTTTGCCCACGCGGTGCGGCGCAACCTCAATATGGTCTATATCGTCATGAACAATGGCTGCTATGGTCTCACCAAAGGGCAGGACTCGGCGACGGCGGATGCCGGTTCGGCGAGCAAGAAGGGCGATCCCAATCCCTTCTCGGCGATTGATCTTCCCGGCCTGGCCCTGCAGCTCGGTGCAACCTTTGTGGCACGCAGCTTTTCCGGTGACAAGGGCCAACTGGTGCCTTTGATCAAGGCGGCCATTTCCCATCGTGGATTTGCGCTGATTGACGTTATCTCGCCCTGCGTCACCTTCAACAACAACCCGGGGTCCACCAAGAGCTATGATTTCGTGCGCGAACATGCAGAGGCCACCGGGACCGTGGACTTCGTGCCCATGCGTGAGGAGATCACCGCCAGCTACCCGGCGGGCCGCAGCCAGGAAGTGACCCTGCACGACGGCTCCGTGTTGCACCTTGAAAAACTGGCGCCCGACCTGGACCCCTTCGACAGGGTTTCTGCCATGGTGGCACTGCAGAGGCACAGCGCGGAGGGTCAGATCCTGACCGGACTCATCTACATGGACAAGGACTCCCGGGATCTGCATGACATCATGGAGACGTCGCGTCGCCCGCTGAACAGCCTGGTCGAGGAAGATCTGTGTCCCGGCGACAAGGTGTTGGCCAACATCAACGCCAGTCTGCGTTAGGTCCGGAGCGCCTGTTTCATGCGGTCACACCCCGCCGCCGCGGCAGAAATGCGGCAGCGCAGGGTGAGCTGTCATTTAATTGTCACAATTTCCTCATCTAATACGCGGATACAGCGCGAAAAAGAGGACAATGTGACCAATGAATGAACGTCAGGTATTGATTGTTGATGATGAGTTTGCCATCCGCGATATGTTGCGCATGGCGCTGGAGATTGCGGGCTTCCGTTGCCTTGAGGCGGAGAACATCCAGGATGCCTTTACTCTGATCGTTGACGAGCGTCCGGACATGGTTCTGTTGGACTGGATGCTGCCCGGGGGCAGTGGCCTGGAGCTGCTGCGCCGGCTCAAGCGCACTGACACCACCCGTGACGTGCCCGTCATCATGCTCACAGCGAAGACCGCGGAGGACAATGTGATCCAGGGGCTGGATGTGGGTGCTGACGACTACATCACCAAACCGTTTGCACCGCGCGAGCTGATCGCCCGCATCAAGGCGCTGCTGCGACGCTCCGCTGGCGGGGATGAACAGGACCGTATACAGGTTGCCCAGCTGGTCCTGGATGGCGAGAGCCGGCGCATCTTCCTCTGCGACGAGCCGGTTGAAATGGGGCCTACCGAATTCAACCTGCTGCATTTTTTCATGTCCCACCCCGAGCGCGCCTACACACGCAGCCAGCTACTGGACCAGGTCTGGGGGGCCAACGTGTACGTGGAAGAGCGCACGGTGGACGTACATATCCGGCGCTTGCGTAAAGCACTGCAGACCCCGCAGGCCGACTACAGCGACCTTGTACAGACGGTGCGCGGTACCGGATACCGCTTCTCCGCCCGCGGAGTTCCCGCGCGGTGAGTCCACAGGCCGCTTGGCTGGCGGAACTGCGCCGGCTGCTGGCACTGGTTGCGGTAGCGCTCACCGTGGGTTGGCTCATCGGCTGGCCCTGGCTGTTGCTGTCGGCGGCGCTGCTGGCGCTGACGGTGCGCTGGGCGTGGCAGATGCGCCGCCTTCTGCGCTGGCTTCAGGACCCCTCCCAGGAGCCACCGGAAGCCCTTGGCTTCTGGGGCGCATTGTATGACCGCCTGTACCAGCTACAGCGCAAGGCCAGTGCGCGCGAGACGGAGCTGCGCTCGCGACTGGACTACCTGCAGGACTCCCTTTCCTCCATGCACGACGGCGCCGTCATGGTCAGCGCCGGGGGCGCCATCGAATGGAGCAATGAGGCGGCACAGCGGCTGCTGGGACTGCGCTATCCTGCCGACCGTGGCCAGGCGTTGCTCAATCTGGTGCGCCTGCCCGCCTTCCATCGCTACTACATCGCAGGCGCCTTTGAAGACCCCCTGCAGCTGCGCATGCAGGGCGATCGCGAGCAGACGCTGCAGTTTGCCATCACCCTGTTTGGCAACGGTGATCGTCTGGTGTTTGTGCGTGATATTACCAAGGAGGCCCACCTCGAGCAGATGCGACGTGACTTTGTGGGCAACGTGTCCCATGAATTGCGCACACCGCTGACGGTGATCAAGGGCTACCTGGAGATGATTCTGGCCAATGCGCAGCAGTTGGAGCCGCGCTTTCAACGGCCGCTGGAGCAGATGTCCCAGCAGACCGACCGCATGGAGAATCTGCTGAAGGACCTGCTCTGGCTCTCGCGCCTGGAAAGTGTTCGCACCCAGACCCGACGCGAGCAGGTCGATATCGCGGCATTGCTCGAGGAACTTGTCGACGAACTGCGCACGCTGTACCCCGAGCGCGCGCTGACCCTGCAGTCAGACACCCGGGTAAAGATACCCGGCGACTACCGTGAGTTGCACAGCGCGGTGTCCAACCTGATCCTGAATGCATTCAAATACAGTAAAGATGACAGTTTGGTGACAGTTTCGTGGCGGCAGCAGGGGGGCGAGCTGTTGCTGTCGGTACAGGACCAGGGCATCGGTATCGATGCGGTGCATATACCCCGCCTGACGGAGCGGTTTTACCGCGTGGACGACAGCCGCTCCTCGGCCACGGGGGGGACCGGCCTGGGCCTCGCCATCGTCAAGCATGTGGCGGCGGGCCACCGCGCAGAGCTGCGGATAGCGAGCCTGCCGGGTAAAGGCAGTACGTTTACCCTGGCGTTCAGGGGCTGAGATCCGGAGGCGACACAGGCTTGTCATAATACTGTCACATAATGGCGTTAGTGTAGGCGCGTTTGTGATATCCGCTGGAAACAGGAGTGCTTTATGTCGATCAAGCAATGGTTGAGAAAAACGGTAGCGGTTGCGGGTGCAGGCGCGGTTGCGGTGGGCATGGCGCCGATGTCCTGGGCGGAGTTGGACCCCGGGCTCAAGGATTACGAAGTCGCCAGCGGCGTCTCGGGGAACCTCTCCAGCATCGGCTCCGATACGCTGGCCAACCTGATGACCCTGTGGGCTGAGGATTTCAAGCGTGCCTACCCCAATGTCAACATCCAGATCCAGGCGGCGGGTTCCTCCACGGCGCCACCTGCACTGACTGAAGGCACCGCCAATATCGGCCCGATGAGCCGGGATATGCGGGACAAGGAGATCGAGGCCTTCGAAACACGCTACGGCTACAAGCCCACCGCTGTGCCGGTGGCGATCGACGCCCTAGCGGTGTATGTGCACAAGGACAACCCCATCGAGGGCATGTCCATTGCCGAGCTGGATGCCATTTTCTCCTCAACGCGCAAGTGTGGCGCACCGCAGGACATCAGCCAGTGGGGACAGCTTGGCCTCACCGGCGCCTGGGAGGGCCGCGACATGCAGCTGTTCGGGCGCAACTCGGTGTCCGGTACCTACGGCTTCTTCAAGACCGTTGGCCTGTGCAAGGGAGACTTCAAGAACAGCGTCAATGAGCAACCCGGGTCCGCCTCGGTAGTGCAGTCGGTCTCCACGTCCATCAATGGCATTGGCTACTCGGGGATTGGCTATCGCACCTCCAGCGTGCGCACCGTGCCGATCAGCAAGGGTGAAGGCCTTCCCTACGTGGAAGCGGACGCTGAAAACTCCATCAACGGGCGCTACCCGCTGGCTCGCTTCCTCTACGTCTACGTGAACAAGGACCCGAACAAGCCGTTGTCGCCGCTGGAGCGGGAATTCTTCAAGCTGGTATTTTCCCGCCAGGGCCAGGATGTTGTGCTCAAGGATGGCTACATTCCCCTTCCCGCCGCGGTGGTGGAGCGCTACAGTCGCCAACTCGGCCTGTAGGGTCTGATGAGAACCGCCGGGCCGGTCCCTTGCGGCCTGCCCGGTGCCGGCAATCGCTGACCGAGTGATCCTGTCTTGACGAAAATGAGTGAACACGTGTCTCCCTTTACACCCAGGTGGAGGCACTTCAAGGACCGCGCTGCCACGGTGTCCGTCACCGCCGGCGGCGCCGGCGTACTGGTCGCCATCCTGCTGATTTTTTTCTACCTGCTCTATGAGGTCCTGCCGCTGTTTGGCAATGCTTCAATCGAGACCCGCGCCGAGGTCGCTTCGCCCTTTGCAGCGGCTCCGCTCTATCTGGCGGTGGAGGAACAGACGGAAATTGGCTTCGCGGTCTTTGCCGATGCCCGGGGCAGCTTTTTTCAGCTGGACAGCGGTGCCATCGTGCTCGAGTCCGAGCTTGCCGCCGATCTGGGCCCGGTCTCCGCGGTCGCCGAGGAGAGCGCGGGCAAGCGCCTGCTGGCGCTGGCTCATGAGTCCGGTGCCGTGTCCCTGCACAGCCACGAATATCGTCTGAGCTATCCCGACGGTAACCGCGTGATAACACCGCGCGTTGAGCGACGCCACCCGGAACTCGACATTCGCGTTGCTGACGGTCCCGTGCAGAAGCTGGCACTGGGCGATAACGACGATGGCACGGTGATTGTTGCCCTGGATGCCGGGGGCACGCTGCGTGCCCAGCGCTACAACCGGTCAGAAAACTTCCTCACCGGCGAGGTCATTTTTGACCGGGAATCGCTGTCACTGCCGGCGCTGGCGGGGGAGACCGCGGATTTCCACATCGATGAAAATCTGCAGTGGCTGTACCACATCGACAGCAAAGGCGGTTACGCGGTGATCAATCTGCGGCAGCGCGATGCGGCGGGCAAATTGCAGGTGGCGAGCCGGGGTGAACTGTTTACCCGGGGCGGCCAGTTGACTGAAAGCGCGATGCTGCTGGGTGGCATCTCGCTGCTGGCGGCGTCCGATCGCGGCGAGCTGGTGCAGTATTTCATGGTGCGCGACGGCGAAGGTGGTCATCGCCTGCAGCGGATCCGCGAATTTGACACCGATGGTATCAACGTCACCACGCTGTTGCCGGAGCATCGTCGCAAGGGGTTTGTCGCCCTGGGCCGCCAGGGTGAGGTGCAGATCTACCACACAACCTCGCACCGGCGGCTGTTGAGCGAGGCCGCCTTGCCCCTGGGAGCCGGAGCGGCCGCCATATCGCCGCGCGCCGATGCCTTGTTGCTGGTGGACGCGGACGGCGGTCTGCGCAGTTGGCACATCGATAACGAACACCCGGATGTATCCTGGTCGGCGCTGTGGAGTGAAGTCTGGTACGAAAGCTACGATGAACCCGAGCACGTCTGGCAATCGTCCGCATCCGACAACGATTTCGAGCCCAAATACAGTTTTGCGCCGCTCGCTTTCGGCACCTTGAAGGCCGCGTTCTACACCATGATGATCGCCGCGCCGCTGGCGATCTGCGGTGCCATCTACACCGCCTATTTCATGGCGCCAGCGCTGCGACGCAAGGTCAAGCCGATGATCGAGCTGATGGAGGCCCTGCCCACGGTGATTCTCGGTTTTCTTGCGGGACTCTGGCTGGCGCCGCTGATCGAGGACAAGTTGACCGCGGTCGTCACCTTGATGCTGACGCTGCCCATCGGCGTCATCCTGTTTGCCTTTCTCTGGTCGCGCCTGCCACTCGCCATTCGCGCCCGCCTGCCCGAGGGCTGGCACGCGGCCGTGCTGATTCCGGTGGTGTTGTTCATCGGCTACGCCAGCTTTGCCAGCAGCGACACGCTGGAGCTGCTGTTCTTCTCGGGCGATATGCGCGGCTGGATCACCACTGAACTGGGCATCTCCTTTGATCAGCGCAATGCGCTGGTGGTGGGCATCGCCATGGGCATGGCGGTCATCCCCACCATTTTCTCCATAGCCGAGGACGCCATTTTCTCTGTGCCCAAACACTTGAGCTACGGCAGTCTGGCGCTGGGTGCAACCCCGTGGCAGACGCTGGTGGGTGTGGTGATTCCCACGGCAAGTCCGGGCATCTTCTCCGGATTGATGATCGGGCTGGGCCGGGCGGTGGGCGAGACCATGATCGTGCTGATGGCAACGGGCAATACACCGATCATGGACGTCAATATCTTTGAGGGCATGCGTACGCTGTCGGCCAATATCGCGGTTGAAGTGCCCGAAGCGGAAGTCGACAGTACACATTATCGTGTGCTTTTCCTCGCTGCCTTTGTGCTCTTCATGTTTACCTTCATGGTCAACACCGTCGCCGAACTGGTGCGGCAGCGGTTGCGCATCAAGTACGGGTCACTGTGATGAACAAGATGATCAACGAACAGGATCTGCACAACGAACGGGCACCTGCGGTGGGTGCCTGGATACGCAGTGGCGACCCGCTGATCTGGCTCAACGGCGCTGCCGTGAGCGTGAGCGTGATTGCCGTGGTCGGTTTGCTGCTGCTGCTCGCGGTGCGTGGCCTGAGCCATTTCTGGCCCTCGGATGTGCTGTCGGTCTCGGTAACCTACCAGGGGCAGACGCGTGAGCTGCTGGGCGAAGTGGTGGAGCAGGTTGAGGTGCCCGGTGCCCAGTTACGTGAGGCGGGGTTCGAGCTGCAGGGTCCTGGCCCGTTTTACCAGCGGACGCTGCTGAAGCAGGGCAACCGCGATTTTCTGGGTACAGACTTTACCTGGCTGATCGATGAGCAGTTCGGAGAGCGGCGCTATCCGCTGGACCTGTTGGTGGTGGAGCGCCTTGAATGGGGCAACTTCTACGGCTACCTGCGTGCGGTGAACCGCTTTGGTGCCGACCCGGTAACGGTTGCCGACCACGGAGAGGCAGCGGCGCTGGAGGCCCTGCAGGCGCTGATAGTCGATACTGTCGCTGTACGCAGGGAGATCCACCGCATCGAGCAGGGGGACATCGGTGCCATCAACTACGAGCTGGAGCGTCTGCGGCTGCGCGAGCGGGAACTGGAGCTGGAAGGTCGCCTGGACGCGTCAGCGCAGGCCGACCTGGCCAGTCAGCGTGCCGAGCAGGAAGCGCTGTTCCGCGCCCTGCAGGAGCAGCTGTATGTGCTGTACGACAGCATAAAGGATCACAGCTACAGCGCGGAGCTCGCCGACGGGCGTGTGGTTACCCTGCCCATCGCCAAGGTGGTGCGGGCGTACCAGCCCAATGCCATGGGTGTGTTCGCGAAGATGCAGATGTACGTCGAGCGCCTGTGGGAGTTCCTCTCGGAGCCGCCACGCGAGGCGAACACGGAAGGCGGCGTATTCCCGGCCATGTTCGGCACGGTACTGATGGTGATCCTCATGTCGATCATCGTCACGCCCTTTGGCGTGGTTGCTGCGGTCTACCTGCGGGAGTACGCCAGCCAGGGCTTTGTCACGCGCACCATACGCGTCGCAGTGAACAACCTCGCCGGCGTGCCCTCTATCGTCTACGGTGTCTTTGGCCTCGGGTTTTTTGTCTATTTCGTGGGAGGGGAGCTGGATCAGCTGTTCTTCCCCGCTTCGCTACCGCGGCCCACCTTTGGCACGCCGGGGCTGATGTGGGCATCGCTCACGCTGGCGCTGCTGACCCTGCCGGTGGTGATTGTTGCGACCGAGGAAGGCCTGGCGCGTATACCATCGGCTGTGCGCGAAGGTTCGCTCGCGCTGGGCGCCACGCGAGCGGAAACACTCTGGCGGGTGGTTCTGCCCATGGCCAGCCCGGCGATGATGACCGGCCTGATCCTTGCCGTGGCCAGGGCGGCAGGGGAAGTGGCCCCGTTGATGCTGGTCGGGGTGGTGAAGCTCGCGCCCACGCTGCCGCTGGATGGCAACTATCCCTACCTGCACCTGGACCAGAAGTTCATGCACCTCGGATTCCATATCTATGACGTCGGCTTCCAGAGCCCGAACGTCGAGGCAGCGCGGCCGCTGGTCTACGCCACCGCGCTGTTGCTGGTACTGATTATCGCGCTGCTCAACCTCGCTGCCGTCAGCCTGCGTAACCGGCTGCGCGAACGTTATAAGTCACTCGAACACTAAACAGGACCCTGTCATGCAAAGCCACGCATTGGATATCCAGGCACTGAAACGCGACAAGGTACCCGCCGTCAGCCCGGCAGGACCTGTAGAAACCAGCCTGCGCATGGAAAACCTGAACCTGTTCTATAACCAGAATGCGCAGGCGCTGTTTGATATCAATCTCGAGATTCCTAAGCAGCGGGTCACGGCATTCATCGGCCCGAGCGGCTGTGGCAAGTCCAGTCTGCTGCGCTGTATCAATCGCATGAATGACCTTGTAGACGGCTGTCGGGTGCAGGGACGTCTGTTGCTGGACAACGAGGATGTCTACGACCGACGGGTGGATGTCGCGGCCCTCAGGCGCCGGGTGGGCATGGTGTTCCAGAAGCCCAACCCGTTTCCGAAAAGCATCTATGAGAATGTCGCCTACGGTCTGCGTATTCAGGGTATCAACAAGAAGCGCGTGCTGGACGAGGTGGTGGAGAAATCCCTGCGCGCCGCGGCGCTCTGGGACGAAGTGAAGGACCGTCTCCACGAGAGCGCCCTCGGTATGTCCGGCGGGCAGCAGCAGCGTCTGGTCATTGCGCGCACCATTGCCGTTGAGCCTGAGGTTCTGCTGCTGGACGAACCCGCGTCGGCGCTCGACCCCATCTCGACTCTGAAAATCGAGGAGCTGATCTACGAGCTCAAGTCGCGCTACACCATCGTCATCGTCACGCACAACATGCAGCAGGCCGCCCGCGTGTCGGACATGACTGCCTTTATGTACATGGGCAAATTGATTGAGTACGACGATACGGATACTCTGTTTACCAATCCGGAACAGAAGCAGACCGAGGATTACATCACCGGCCGCTACGGCTGAGGACAACGCCATGCTCCACAAGGACAGCTACAAACAACATATTTCTGCCCAGTTCAACGCCGAGTTGGAATCGGTCAAGAATCACCTGCTGGAAATGGGTGGTCTGGTCGAGCAGCAGATCGGCAAGGCCGTTGAATCGCTGCTCAGCCGCGATAGCGGGCTCGCGGAGGAAGTGATCGCGGGCGATGAGCAGGTCAACGAGCTGGAGATCAACATCGATGAGGAGTGTTCTCGCATTCTCGCGCGGCGGCAGCCCGCGGCCAGCGATCTGCGGCTGGTGTTGGCAATATCCAAGGTCACCACCGATCTCGAGCGTATCGGTGACGAGGCCAGCAAGATTGCCCGTCAGGCCGTGAAGGCGGTGGAAGAGGGCAGTTCTGCGGGTAGTAGCTTTGTTGAAATACGCCATATCGGCAATCACGTGAGCGATATGCTGCGCCGCTCACTGGATGCGTTTGCGCGCCTGGATGTGGATATGGCGGTACAGACTGTCATCGCCGACCGGGAAGTCGACTCCGAGTACGCGAGTGCCATGCGCAGCCTGGTCACCTTCATGATGGAAGACCCCCGGACCATCGGGCCGGTGCTGGGCCAGATGTGGTCATTGCGCAGTCTGGAGCGGGTGGGCGATCACGCGAGTAACATCGCGGAGCACGTCATATACCTCGTACGGGGGCTGGATGTGCGTCACGTAGAGCCGGATGACCTGGTCGCCCAGGTGGAGGAGCATCCTTAGCCGGCGCTTCACGTTCCCTCTGTCATGAAAGTGTCATGAAATTAGCATAAAATTGACATTTTAGTGTCATGCGCGGCGGCGTGTGCACAGGCAGACGAGGAAAATCCATGAACAGACTCTCCCTGGGGGTGGCGGTCGCCGCCGCATCTCTCACCCTATATTCACCCGTCGCTGCGCTGGCGGCCGTCAGCGAAGCCGAGTTTGCGCAGCTGCAGGCGCAGATGGCCGGCCTGATGGCGCGCGTTGCGGCGCTGGAAGAAGAGAATGCCACACTGCGCGAGAACACCGCCAACGCCGTGTCGGAAATACGCCTCACCCGTGAGGCAGTCGCCGCTGCGCCGTCGCACGCAGCAGCAGGGTTGAACTCGGACACCTTTAAATTCTCCGGAGATTTCCGCTACCGGTACGAAGAAATTGACATCGGCCAGCGCGTAGTGCGAACGCGGCATCGCGTGCGTGCTCGTGCCGGTTTTGTTGCCCAACTGCCCCGGGACGTGCAGGTGGGGTTGAAAGTGGCGGCCGGTAACGATTCACCGGTCTCCGGCAATGCCACGCTGGGCGGCGGCGGCACCAGCAAGGAACTGTATCTCGACCAGGCCTGGGCTACCTGGCAGCCCTTCGATGGCGCCTACGCCACCATCGGCAAGATGAAGAACCCGATGTACCGCCCCGAGGGTTCCGGTCTGCTCTGGGACTCGGATTACACCCCTGAGGGTATCGCCCTCGGCTGGGCCAACGAGCACCTGTTCGTGAACGCGGTGGCGCACGCATTGGAGAGCGACAGCGCCCGTGCCAACAGCGCCTTTTACTACGGTGTACAGTCGGGCTTCACGCTGGCTCTTAATGACAACCTGGGGCTGACCGCCGGCGGCGGCTATATCGATATGCCGGTGAAGGGCAAGAATACTTATTTCGGCGCCTTCGACGTCTTCTTCGGGAACAGCTTCAGCTGTGACACCATCCTGTTGACGTTCTGCACCTACGACAACAACTACGAGGAGCTCGAGCTCTTCGCCACGCTGGATATTGACGGTCTGGGGCTGCCGGCGGCGGTATACGGCCACTACGCACAAAACCTGGATGCCGATGACGAGGACACTGCCTGGTCGGCCGGTGCCCGGCTCGGCAAGGCCAGCGGTGCGGGAAGCTGGCAGGTCAGCTATGAATTTGCCTCTATCGAGGCCGACTCGCTGCTGGCCCTGCTCAGCGATTCCAACATCGGTGGTGGCGGCACAGACGTGCGTGGCCACAAACTGGGCGCCGTGTTTGCTGTCGACAAGCAGTGGCAGGTTGGTTTGACGCTGTTTATCGACAACGAGACGCTGGGCAGCCGATTCGACGACCCGATTGATTATGACCGGGTGATCTTCGATACCTCCTTCAAGTACTGAGGCTGACTGCGAGGGTGGGGTAGCCCGCTTCCCGGCGGGTCCTGCCCGGATGCCTGTCGCGCGTAACGCCACGCGAGTCGCTTTCCGCCTGTAGCCCGCCATCTGTACCCCACCGCGTTGCGTTGTGCGGCTCGGCTTGAGTACAATATGCGCCTCGGCAACTCGGCCGATGCGTCTGTGTCCCCTTCGTCTAGTGGTCCAGGACACCGCCCTTTCACGGCGGGAACAGGGGTTCGAACCCCCTAGGGGACGCCATTTATCGGAACTGCTCATGAGTCGTTACTGGAGTGACGTGGTGCGGCGTCTCACGCCCTATGTGCCCGGTGAACAACCGCGGCACCCCCGTCTGGTCAAGCTCAACACCAACGAAAGCCCCTATCCGCCGTCACCGCGCGTGCTGGACGCTATTCACCGTATCGACGGCGACGACCTGCGGCGCTATCCGGATCCCGAGTCCACTGCGCTGCGCGCGGCATTTGCGGAAAGGGCGGGGCTGCTGCCCGAACAGGTTTTCCTCGGCAACGGCTCTGATGAGGTGCTGGCGCACGTGTTCATGGGGCTGCTGCGGCAGGCCGCACCGCTACTTTTCCCGGACATCAGTTACAGTTTTTATCCGGTCTGGTGTGATCTTTACGGCATTGTTGGCGAGCCGGTGGCGCTGCGCGAGAACTTCAGCATTGAGGTGGCCGACTATGCGCGCCCCAATGGCGGCATTATCCTGCCCAATCCCAACGCGCCTACGGGGATGCTGCTGGCCCTTGAGGATATTCGCCGTCTGCTCGAGGCGAATCGGGATAGCGTGGTGGTGATTGATGAGGCCTATATCGATTTCGGTGGAGCATCCGCGGTTACCCTGGTGAACACCTATGACAACCTGCTGGTGGTGCAAACCCTGTCAAAATCCCGTGCCCTGGCGGGGCTTCGCGTGGGCGTGGCCTACGGCCACGTCGATCTGATTGACGGCCTGCAGCGCGTGAAAAACTCCTTTAACTCCTATCCGCTGGATGCCGTGGCCCAGCACGCGGTGCTTGCGTCACTGGAGGATGAGGCCTGGTTTGAGGCATCCTGCACCAAGGTGATTGCCAGCCGGTCGCGGCTCACACAGGGCTTGCAGACGCTCGGTTTCACCGTATTGCCGTCCAGCGCGAATTTTGTGTTTGCCTCACCCGGGGCGGAACACGACGCCCGGGCGTTGTTTCTGGCCCTGCGCGAGCGTGGCATCATCGTGCGGCACTTCAACAAACCGCGTATCGCCGATTTCCTGCGAATCAGCGTGGGTACCGATGAGCAGTGCGAGGCATTGCTGGCCGCGCTGTCGGACCTGATGGCGGCCGGCGCGGGCTGAGGCGGGTGCGGCGCCGGGCGGTCCGGCGGCGCGTGCTGCGGTGTCAGCGCCGCTGCAGAATGACGCTGCCGATACTGTAGCCGGCACCGAAGGAGCAGAGCACGCCGAGGTCGCCGCTGGCAAAATCGGCGCGGTGCTTGTGAAAGGCGATGATGGAACCGGCGGAGCTCGTGTTGGCGTACTCGTCCAGAATGGTCGGTGCCTCATCGGCGGTGGCATCGCGGCCCAGGACCTTGCGTGAGATCAGCTGGTTCATGCTCAGGTTTGCCTGGTGCAGCCACAGGCGTTTGAGCTGCCCGGATGCAATGTCCAGTCCCTGCAACTGATCGCTGATCTGCTTGGCAACAGCGGGACAGACTTCCTTGAAGACCTTGCGACCCTCCTGCACAAACAGTTTGTCGGGCTTGCCGATACCTTCCTCGGCGGCCCTGTTGAGGAAACCGAAGTTATTGCGGATGTTGTTGGAAAACAGGGTTTGCAGCCTGCTGTCCACGATCCTGTAGGTTTCGCTGGCAGTGGCGTCCTCGGCCCGCTCGACGATGATTGCGGTACAGACATCGCCGAAAATGAAGTGTGAGTCGCGGTCGCGAAAGTTCAGGTGCCCACTGCAGATTTCCGGATTGAGTATCAGCACGCAGCGCGCGCTGCCCGAGCGAATGCTGTCCCGCGCCTGCTGTATGCCGAAGGTGGCTGACGAGCAGGCAACGTTCATGTCAAAACCAAAACCCTCGATCCCCAATGCATCCTGTACTTCCACCGCAATGGCCGGGTAGGCGCGCTGCAGGTTGGAGCAGGCGACGATCACGGCGTCGATGTCGGATGCCTGCTTGCCGGCCTGCGCCATGGCTTCACGGGCCGCCGCGACGGCAATTTCACACTGTATGGAGGGGCTGCTGTCGGGGCGTTCGGGAATCCGTGGCACCATGCGCTGTGGGTCGAGGATGCCGGTCTTGTCGATAACATAGCGAGACTTGATGCCTGACGCCTTCTCGACAAACTCGGCGGATGACGGCTGCATGGCGGCGATATCGCCGGCGGCAATCGCGGCGGCATTTTCCGCGTTGAACTGCTCCACCCAGGTGTTGAATGACTCGACCAGTTCTGCGTTGCTGATGGACTGTGCGGGTGTGAACAACCCGGTGCCGCTGATGACAACCTCGCTCATGACGTACGGATTTCCTATGGCGTAGAGTGAATAGAGGAGTTTAACCAAAAAAGGCCGCGGTAGGGCGGCCTTTTTCGGGCGGCGGGTCGGGCTAGCCGCGTTTTTCCAGTGCGACAAAGTCCCGCTGGGTGTGGCCGGTGTAGAGCTGGCGCGGCCGTCCGATGCGGTAACTGCCGCTGATCATCTCGTGCCAGTGGGCAATCCAGCCGACCGTGCGGCCTACCGCAAAGATCACCGTGAACATGCTCGTGGGGATACCGATGGCCTTGAGGATGATGCCTGAATAGAAGTCTACGTTGGGGTACAGCTTGCGCTCGATAAAGTAGGGGTCCTCCAGGGCGATCTGCTCCAGACGCTTGGCAATGGCGAGCAAAGGATCGTTTTCGATGCCCAGCTCTGCCAGCACGTCATCGGCGGCCTCTTTCATGACCTTCGCCCGCGGGTCGAAGTTCTTGTAGACACGGTGCCCGAAGCCCATCAGGCGGAAGGGGTCGTCCTTGTCCTTGGCGCGGGACACGAACTCGTCAATACGCGATACATCGCCGATTTCCTCGAGCATTTCCAGCACGGCTTCATTGGCGCCGCCGTGTGACGGCCCCCAGAGTGCCGCAATGCCTGCCGCGATGCAGGCAAACGGGTTGGCCCCGGATGAGCCCGCCAGGCGCACCGTCGAGGTGGAGGCGTTCTGCTCGTGGTCCGCGTGGAGCAGGAATATGCGGTCCATGGCGCGGGCCAGTACCGGGCTCACATTGCTGGGTTCGCAGGGGTTGCCAAACATCATGTGCAGAAAGTTTTCGGCGTAACCCATGTTGTTGTCCGGATACATGAAGGGTTGGCCGATGGAGAATTTGTAGCTCATTGCCGCCAGCGTAGGCATTTTGGCGATCAGCCGGAACGCGGCAACCTGGCGGTGGTGCTCATCGGAGATGTCCAGCGAGTCGTGATAAAACGCGGACAAAGCGCCGACAACACCGCACATGACTGCCATTGGATGCGCGTCGCGACGGAAGCCGTTGAAGAACGTACGGATCTGCTCGTGGACCATGGTGTGGCGCTTGACCGTACTGACGAAGGTTTCTTTCTGCTCCGCGGTGGGCAGCTCGCCGTACAGCAGCAGGTAACAGGTTTCCAGGTAATCGCTGTGCTCGGCCAGCTGGTCGATGGGGTAGCCGCGGTGCAGCAAAATGCCCTTGCCGCCGTCGATATAGGTGATTTTCGACTCGCAGGCGGCGGTGGAGACGAACCCCGGATCGTAGGTGAACATGTCCCTGGAGGTGAGGGCACCCACGTCGATCACGTCCGGACCGAGTGTGCCGGAGTACACGGGGAGTTCGATGGTTTCGTCCAGCCCGTCTACTTTCAGGGTTGCTTTTTTGTCGCTCATGAAAGGTCCTGCGATGTGGTTCTGTGGGGTGCCCAACTATAAAGTCTCGGCAGCTTTTGTCAATTGATCTGGCTCTATTTGCCAGCATCCTGAGCCTTTTGGCGGCGAAACTCCCGCATCGCGAACGCCGACGTTCGGCGACGTTCGCGACATCGGGAGCGTCCGCCCCCCGTGTAGGTGGAGGTTTGTAATTAGAGGCGCATCCCCCTATAATTCTGCGCGCTTTCTCCGCAGGATTTTTGCGCAAAGCGACTGTGCCAGGCCGTGTGGCCGGCCCCCTTTAATCGCCCTTGTGGCGTCCTTAACGGTGGAAACTGAACTGTGAAAGACAAACGTCCCGTGAACCTGGACATCGGCAGCATGCGGCTCCCCATAACCGCATGGGCATCGATCACCCATCGCGCCTCCGGTGTTTTTCTCTTTTTCGCCATGGTCTTCCTGGTATGGGCGCTCGACATGAGCCTGCGCAGCCCCGAGGACTTCGCCATGCTGCAGGAGGCCCTCAGCGGTCCGCTGGCCAAGCTGATCCTCTGGGCGATAGCCGCAGGGCTGATCTACCACGCCCTGGCGGGCATCAAACACATCATTATGGATTTCGGCATTGGTGAAAGTCTGGAGGGCGGCACCCTGGGCGCGCGCCTGGTGATTGGCCTGTCCGTTGTCCTGATTCTGCTGGCGGGGGTTCTGATATGGTAACTGCAGTCACAAGTTTTGGTCGCTCAGGTACGTCCGACTGGCTGGTCCAGCGCGTCAGTGGTGTGATTCTGCTGGCGTACTTCCTGTTCATCGGCTGGGTCGTACTCAGCGGTGTCGACTATGCCAGCTGGAAGGCCCTGTTCACCCAGACCTGGGTACGCGTGTTCAGCCTGATGGCGCTGCTGTCGCTGGCAGCACACGCCTGGATCGGCCTGTGGGCGGTGGTGACCGACTACCTCACCGAACGCATGATGGGGACAACAGGCAATGTCTTGCGTATATCGTCACAGCTGGCGATCGCGCTGGTGCTTTTTGTGTATGTGGTCTGGGGCGTGCAGATCCTCTGGGGATATTGAGATATGACAGCATTGCGAACGATTTCATTTGATGGCGTGATTGTCGGCGGTGGCGGTGCGGGCATGCGCGCAGCGCTGCAGCTGGCGCAGTCCGGTTACAAGACCGCGGTAATTTCCAAAGTCTTTCCCACGCGTTCACACACGGTGTCTGCCCAGGGCGGCATCACCTGCGCCATTGCCAGCGCCGATCCCAATGACGATTGGCGCTGGCACATGTATGACACGGTCAAGGGCTCCGATTATATCGGTGACCAGGACGCCATCGAGTACATGTGCAGCGTTGGCCCGGAAGCGGTGTTCGAGCTGGAGCATATGGGCCTGCCGTTTTCCCGCACCGAGGAGGGGCGCATCTACCAGCGTCCCTTCGGCGGCCAGTCCAAGGGTCCCGACGACCCGACCCAGGCTGCACGGACCTGTGCGGCGGCGGACCGCACGGGGCACGCCCTGCTGCACACGCTTTACCAGGGCAACATCAAGAACAACACGGTGTTCTTCAACGAGTGGTACGCCACCGATCTGGTCAAGAATCAGGACGGCGCCGTGGTGGGCGTGATCGCGATCTGCATGGAAACCGGTGAAACCGTCTATGTGAAGTCCAAGGCCACGGTTTTCGCCACAGGCGGAGCGGGGCGGATCTATGCCTCGACCACCAATGCCCACATCAACACCGGTGATGGTATCGGCATGGCGCTGCGCGCGGGCTTTCCGGTGCAGGACATCGAAATGTGGCAGTTCCACCCGACCGGCATCTACGGCGCCGGTACGCTGGTCACCGAGGGTTGCCGCGGCGAGGGTGGCTACCTCATCAACAAGGACGGCGAGCGTTTCATGGAGCGCTACGCGCCCAACGCCAAGGACCTCGCTGGCCGCGACGTGGTCGCGCGCTCGATGATCCTGGAAATCATTGAAGGCCGCGGCTGCGGTCCCGAGGGCGACCACGTGTTCCTGAAGCTGGATCACCTTGGCGAGGAAGTGCTGGAGTCACGCCTGCCGGGTATCTGCGAGCTGTCGCGGACCTTCGCCCATGTGGATCCGGTCAAGGCCCCGATTCCCGTTGTACCGACCTGCCACTACATGATGGGCGGAATCCCGACCAACGTGCATGGCCAGGCGCTGACCGTAGACGCCCAGGGCAACGACCAGATCATCCCCGGTCTCTACGCCTGCGGTGAGGTTGCCTGTGTTTCGGTGCACGGTGCCAACCGGCTCGGCGGCAACTCGCTGCTCGACCTCGTTGTGTTCGGACGCGCTTCCGGCCTGTTCATCGAGAACGCGCTGCGCGAGGGCATCGACATGCGCGATGCCTCACAGACCGATATCGAGCAGGGCATGTCCCGTCTGCGCCGGCTGGATGAGGCCAAGGGCACGGAGAAATTTCCCGACCTGCGCAAGGAGCTGCAAAACGTCATGCAGAACCACTTCGGCGTATTCCGCAAGGGCGAATTTATGCAGGAAGGTATCCGCAAGCTGGCGGATCTGCGCGGTCGCATCGAGGGCGCGGCGCTGACGGATCGCAGTAACACCTTCAACACGGCGCGCATTGAGGCGCTGGAATTGCAGAACCTGCTGGAAGTCGCGGAAGCCACGGCCATCACTGCCGAGGAGCGCAAGGAGAGTCGCGGTGCCCATGCCCGTGATGATTTCCAGGAGCGCGACGACGAGAACTGGCTGTGCCATTCCATGTACTACCCGGAAGGCAAGCGGGTCGGCAAGCGTGCGGTGAATTTCAAACCGCGCACGGTGCCCACCTTCGAGCCGAAAGCCCGTACGTATTAAGACTGTGTAGCTACCCAGAGGTCACCAAACATGCTGCAAGTAAGCATTTATCGTTACAACCCGGAAACCGACCAGCAGCCCTACATGCAGGAGTTCCAGTTCGACACCGAGGGCAAGGACCTGATGGTGCTGGACGTGTTGGAGCAGATCAAGGCGCAGGACAGCTCGGTCACCTATCGGCGCTCCTGCCGCGAGGGCGTCTGTGGCTCCGATGGCCTCAATATCAACGGCAAGAATGGACTCGCCTGCATCACACCGCTGTCTTCCACGGTGAAGAACAACAAGCTGGTCGTGCGCCCGCTGCCGGGTCTGCCGGTGATCCGCGACCTGGTGGTGGATATGAGCATGTTCTACGCCCAGTACGAGAAGATTCAGCCCTACCTGCAGAACAACACGCCGGCCCCGGCCATCGAGCGCCTGCAGTCACCCGAGGACCGCGCCAAGCTGGATGGCCTCTACGAGTGCATTCTCTGCGCGTGCTGCTCAACCAGCTGCCCCTCTTTCTGGTGGAACCCGGATCGCTTTATCGGCCCGGCCGGACTGTTGCAGGCCTACCGTTTCCTGGCTGACAGCCGGGATACGGCAACCGATGAGCGACTGTCCCGTCTCGACGATCCGTTCAGCGTTTTCCGTTGTCATGGCATCCAGAACTGTGTCAATGTGTGCCCCAAGGGGTTGAACCCGACGCGGGCAATTGGCCACATTCGTACTATGCTGTTGACTCGGGCAACCTGATTACGAAAACGGTGTTACCCGCCGGAACACCACCGGCATCATCCAATCCCGGAAGGGCATAATGCAAGAGAGTCCGATGGAGCTCCTGAGAAGGAGCTCACATATTGCCGGCGGCAACGCCACCTATGTCGAGGATTTGTACGAATCCTACCTCCGGGATCCCAACGGGGTGCCGGAACAGTGGCGGGATTATTTCGACAAGCTGCCCCGCGTGTCCTCGTCTGCGGTGCAGATGAACGACATTCCGCATTCGACCATTCGCGACCGGTTCGCGCAGATCAGCAAGATGCGGGTGCGCACCGAGGCCACGGTCGCTCATGATTCCCAGGCGACCGAATACGAGCGCAAGCAGGTCAAGGTCGTACAGCTGGTGTCTGCCTACCGGCAGCGCGGCCACCAGAAGGCGAGCCTGGACCCCCTGGCCCTGCACGTGCGGGAGCCGGTGCCGGACCTGGACCTGGCCTTCCACCAGCTCTCTGCGGCAGATCTCGATACCGTGTTCCAGACCGGGAGCATGTACATCGGCAAGGCGGACGCGACGCTGGGCGAGATTGTCGACTCCCTCGAGGCCACCTACTGCAACACCATTGGCGCCGAGTTCATGCACATCGTGGACACCGAGCAGCGCCACTGGATCATGAAACGCATGGAGTCGGTGCGGTCGGCGCCTGCCTTTTCCGATGATGTACGCAAGCAGATTCTGCGCCGTCTGATCAAGGCCGAGGGCCTCGAGAAGTCGCTGGGCTCCAAGTATCCCGGTACCAAGCGCTTTGGCCTCGAAGGTGGCGAGTCGCTGATCCCCATGCTGTCGGAGATGGTGCAGCGCATCGGGTCTTACGGGGCCAAGGAAATTGTCATCGGCATGGCGCACCGCGGCCGGCTCAACGTGCTGATCAACATTTTCGGCAAGAAACCCTCGGACCTGTTTGCGGAGTTCGAAGGCCGGGTGGTGTATGACAAATCCGGCGACGTGAAGTATCACCAGGGCTTTTCCTCCAACCTGATGACCTCAGGGGGCGAGGTGCATCTGGCGTTGGCGTTCAACCCCTCACACCTGGAAATTGTTTCACCGGTGGTCGAGGGCTCCGTGCGCGCGCGGCAGGATCGTCGCAAGGACACGTCCGGGGATACGGTCGTGCCGGTGGTCATTCATGGCGATGCCGCCTTCGCCGGGCAGGGCGTTGTGATGGAGACATTCCAGATGTCCCAGACGCGGGCCTACAAGACGGGCGGTACGCTGCATATCGTGCTGAACAACCAGGTGGGTTTCACCACCAGCGACCGCGAAGACGCGCGCTCGACGGAATACTGCACCGATGTGGCCAAAATGGTGCAGGCGCCCATCTTCCACGTCAATGCGGACGATCCCGAGGCGGTGCACTTTGTCACCCAGCTGGCGGTAGACTTCCGCAACACGTTCAAGCGTGACGTGGTTGTTGACCTCGTCTGCTACCGGCGTCGCGGCCACAACGAAGCCGATGAGCCTTCGGTAACCCAGCCCCGCATGTACGAGCGCATTCGCAAGCAGCCCACAACGCGCGACCTGTACGCGGCAAAGCTGGTGGAGCAGGGTGTTCTGACCGCAGAGGAAGACGAGTTTCTGGTCAATGAGTATCGCGAGTCCCTCGACCGCGGCGAGCCACTGGTCAGCGGCCTGGTCTCCGAGCCCAACGCCAGCCTGTTCGTCGACTGGACGCCCTACCTCGGGCACGAGTGGACACTGCACTGCGACACCCGTATCGACATGCAGGCGCTGCAGCATCTCGCGCAGGTGACCAACACGCCGCCGCCGAGCTTCCCGCTGCAGCGTCAGGTCAGCAAGATTCTCGAGGACCGTCGCAAGATGGCAGCCGGGGCCATGCCGCTGAACTGGGGGGCGGCGGAAACACTGGCCTACGCGAGTCTGCTGGAGGCCGGCTATCCGGTGCGTCTGACTGGCCAGGATGTGGGGCGCGGCACGTTCTCGCACCGCCACGCCGTGTTGCACAACCAGAAAGACGGCTCCCGCTACATACCTCTGCAGCACATCGATGAGGAGCAGGCTCCCTTCGCCATTTACGATTCCCTGCTCTCGGAAGAGGCGGTGCTGGCCTTTGAGTACGGCTACGCCACCACCTCGCCCACGGGCCTGGTGATCTGGGAGGCGCAGTTCGGCGATTTCGCCAACGGTGCCCAGGTCGTTATCGATCAGTTCATCACCAGCGGCGAACACAAATGGTCGCGGCTCTGTGGCCTGACCATGCTGCTGCCCCACGGGTATGAGGGGCAGGGCCCCGAGCACTCGTCGGCACGCCTTGAGCGCTTCCTGCAACTCTGTGCAGAGCACAACATCCAGGTGTGCGTGCCGACGACGCCTGCCCAGGTGTTCCACATGCTGCGACGTCAGGCAATCCGCCCCCTGCGCAAGCCGCTGGTGGTCATGTCGCCGAAGAGCCTGCTGCGCCACAAGGAAGCGGTGTCATCGCTGGAAGATCTCGCCAATGGGCATTTCCACAATGTGCTGGATGATTCTGACGACCTCGATAAAGCGGCGGTGACACGCCTTATCCTCTGCAGCGGCAAGGTATACTACGACCTGCTGGCGGCGCGTCGTGAGCGCGGTCTGAACAACGTGGCCCTGATCCGCCTCGAACAGCTGTATCCCTTCCCCGAAGCGGAACTGTTGCAGGTCCTGGGCAATTACCCGAACGTCACCGATGCCGCCTGGTGTCAGGAGGAGCCCCAGAACCAGGGCGCCTGGTACTCCAGCCAGCATCACATGCGGCGCGTAATGTATGCCCACAACCCTGACGTGTATCTGCGATACGCTGGTCGGGAACCTTCTGCCGCGCCTGCCGCGGGCTACATGGCCCTGCATCTGGCGCAGCTGGAGGCGTTTATCAACGATGCCCTGGAACCGACTTGGCTCGGCCAGAACTAGCACTTTCCAAAGGAACCGAAATGGCTATCGAAATCAAGGCCCCATCTTTTCCCGAGTCCGTTGCCGACGGGGAAATCGCGACCTGGCACAAGCAGGAGGGGGAGTCAGTCTCTCGCGATGAGCTCATCGTTGAAATCGAGACCGACAAGGTGGTAATGGAAGTGGTAGCGCCCGAGGATGGGGTGATCAGCAAGATCCATGCTGCCGAGGGCGAAACCATCCAGAGCGAGCAACTGCTCGCGCTGCTCGAGCCCGGTGCTGCCGCCAGTGCGCAACCGGCGTCCGAGCCGGCACCTGCCAAGGGTGCTGATACGGCAGGCGGGAAAGACGCCGACGATGCGGAAGGCCTCATGGGGCCTGCGGCGCGGCAGCTGGTCGAGGAGCACAAGCTGGACGCCGCGAGCATCAGCGGGACCGGCAAGGGTGGTCGTATCACCAAGGAAGATGTGCTCGCACACCTCAAGAACAAGCCCGCGGCAGCACCTGCTGCCGCTCCGGCGGCCCCGGCCAAGCCCGGCGCCAGCGAAGACACGATGCCCCAGGTGCCTGCCGGCCCCACCGGCGAGCGCATTGAAAAACGGGTCCCGATGACACGTATGCGCGCACGGATCGCCGAGCGCCTGCTCGAGGCCACCCATGGCACGGCCATGTTGACGACCTTCAACGAGGTCAATATGGCGCCGGTGATGGCGCTGCGCGAGAAGTACAAGGAGCAGTTCGAGAAGGTGCACAACGGCACCCGCCTCGGCTTCATGGGCTTTTTTGTCAAAGCCTGCTGCGAGGCGCTGAAGCGCTTCCCCGAGGTGAACGCCTCCATCGACGGCACTGATGTGGTCTATCACGGTTACCAGGACATCGGCGTTGCCGTGTCCGCCCCCGGTGGCCTGGTGGTGCCGGTGCTGCGCGACGCCGATTTCATGAGCCTCGCGGATGTGGAAGCAGCGATACGCGATCTCAGCCTGCGCGCACGCGACAGCAAGCTGACTATCGACGACATGACCGGCGGCACCTTCACGGTGACTAACGGCGGCGTCTTCGGGTCGCTGATGTCCACACCGA
>TARA_R100000687_G_scaffold8309_5_pt1 | contig 33387 bp, 26 predicted proteins | sample TARA_R100000687 | Tara Oceans TARA_R100000687 (sample SAMEA2622685) | marine metagenome | biome: marine biome (ENVO:00000447); feature: mesopelagic zone (ENVO:00000213); material: "saline water (ENVO:00002010), including plankton (ENVO:xxxxxxxx)" | depth 600 m
CAACATTGATGCTGCGATTAGGGATATCAATGTGAATCATATCGCCCTCTTCGACCAGACCAATATTGCCACCTTCTGCCGCTTCTGGGGAAGCATGGCCAATAGATAAACCGGAGGTACCACCGGAGAATCGGCCATCGGTCAGCAATGCACAGAGTTTGCCAAGTCCTTTGGATTTGAGATAGCTGGTCGGGTAAAGCATTTCCTGCATACCCGGTCCGCCTTTCGGCCCTTCATAGCGAATCAGCACAACATCACCAGCCTGAACCTGTTCAGTCAGAATGGCGGTCACTGCATGATCCTGCGATTCAAAAATACGCGCCGGACCAGAGAATTTCAGTATCGACTCATCCACACCAGCAGTTTTGACGATACATCCCTCTTCGGCCAGATTGCCAAACAACACTGCTAAGCCACCGTCTTTGCTGTAGGCATGCTCAACATCGCGTATACAGCCCTCTTCACGATCCAGATCCAGAGAAGGCCAGCGGCAGTCCTGACTAAATGCGGTCTGCGTTGGTATTCCGGCAGGACCGGCCAGATAACGTAATTGCGCAGGCTGGTGATCACTGCGTGCTACATCCCACAAAGCCAGCCCTTCGGCCATCGTTTTGCTGTGCACTGTTGGTACTTCGGTATGTAACAATCCACCAGCAGCCAGTTCAGACAAAATGCCAATAACACCACCAGCACGATGCACGTCTTCCATATGATATTTATTGGTAGCCGGGGCTACCTTGCAAAGATTCGGGATCTTGCGGGACATCCGATCGATATCCGCCATGGTGAAATCCACTTCACCCTCATGCGCAGCAGCCAGTAAATGTAGAACGGTGTTGGTTGATCCGCCCATCGCGATATCTAAAGCAATCGCATTTTCGAATGCCGCTTTGCTGGCAATCGCCCGGGGTAAGACATCTTCTTCATCATTTTCGTAATAACGTTTTGCCAGATCGACGATACGACGACCTGCTTCCAGAAACAGTTCGCGGCGATCCGCATGTGTCGCCAGTAAGGAACCGTTTCCCGGCAATGACAAACCAAGCGCTTCTGTCAAACAGTTCATTGAGTTGGCTGTAAACATACCCGAGCACGAACCACAGGTTGGACATGCACTGCGTTCTACCTGAGCAACATCTTCATCACTGACATTGTCATCTGCCGCCTGCACCATGGCATCGACCAGATCAAGCTTGACATCCTGCCCGGCCAATTTGGTTTTACCGGCTTCCATCGGGCCACCGGAAACAAACACTACCGGAATGTTCAAGCGTAATGCTGCCATCAGCATGCCGGGAGTAATCTTGTCGCAGTTGGAGATACACACCAGCGCATCAGCACAATGCGCGTTAACCATATATTCAACAGAGTCGGCGATTATTTCACGCGAGGGCAGACTGTAAAGCATGCCACTATGCCCCATGGCGATACCGTCATCGACCGCAATGGTGTTGAATTCTTTCGCAACACCGCCGACCCGTTCGATTTCACGCGCGACTAACTGCCCCAGATCTTTCAGATGCACATGACCCGGAACAAACTGTGTGAATGAGTTCGCAATCGCTATAATAGGCTTGCTGAAATCATCATCCTTCATGCCCGTAGCTCGCCATAAAGCACGGGCGCCCGCCATATTACGGCCAGCAGTAGAAGTTTTTGAACGATATTCAGGCATTAATACTCTCCAACTGAAATTGAGACTGACGGACGCTCTGCCACAGCGGAACTACATCAGTTTAACCACGAGATTTTACACGCAACTTGGCAAGCGTGGTGAGACTACGATAAAAAGACACTATGAATTCATCATCACAACAACCTGCTGACGCCCATTTCGCGACCACAACCTCGTGGTTCAGAGCGGCTGCGCCCTATATTCATGCCCACAGTGGCGCGACTTTTGTTATCGCTTTTGATGGCGAAACGGTCGCAGCCGATAATTTTGATCATCTGATTCATGATCTGGCCATTCTCAATAGTCTGGATATCCGACTGGTTTTGGTATTCGGTGCCCGGCCACAAATTGAAGCGAAATGTGAAAAGCTTGGTGTAGCAGTGAAATATCATCAAGGCTTAAGAATTACTGATGATGCCAGCTTGCAAATTGCCCGGGCCGTAGTGGGTGACTTGCGTATTGCCATTGAATCAAAACTTTCTTTTGGTCTGCCACATACCCCAATGGCTGATTCACGGATTCGCTGTGTCAGTGGAAATCTGGTTACCGCGAGACCTGCTGGCATTATTGATGGGATTGATCTGGGACATACCGGTGAAGTCAGAAGAATTGATGCCGAAGGTATTCAACAGCAATTGACCAGTGGCAATCTGGTATTGCTACCGCCTTTGGGATATTCATTAACCGGTGAGATCTTTAACTTATCAGCGGAATCAATCGCAACCGCAGTGGCTACCCGGTTACAGGCTGACAAACTTATTTTTATTGGTCAGAGTAATGAAAATTTACCGCGCGAAATAACCATCCAACAAGCCAGGGATTATGAGCATCCCTCGCTTAATGCTGCCGTTACCGCCTGTAAAGCTGGTGTCAGCAGGGTCCATTTACTGGATCGTTCTGTTGATGGGGCTTTGTTGCAGGAATTGTTCAGCCGGGACGGGGTTGGCACATTGATCAGTGCGACGTCTTTTGAAACAACCCGTCAGGCAAATATTGATGACGTTGGCGGTATTCTGGAGCTTATGCAACCGCTTGAACAAAGCGGTGTATTAGTCAAACGCTCACGGGAATTGCTGGAACGGGAAATTGATCATTTCACCGTGATGGAGCGCGACGGCACTGTCGTTGCCTGTGCGGCGTTATACCCCTACCCGGAAAACAATGCGGCTGAACTGGCCTGTATGGCAATATCATCTGATTACCGCCATCAGGGTCGCGGCAAACAGTTATTAAATATTCTGGAAAAACAAGCCAAAGCCGCCGGTTGGGACACGTTGTATGTACTCACCACACAAACAGCACACTGGTTTATCGAGCATGGCTTTCAGCCGTCTGCAATCAGTGATTTACCGATGCAAAAACAGGCTCTGTATAACTATCAGCGGAATTCCAGTGTCTTTCGTAAACAACTGGTTTAGCCAGATGATCAATCGCGGTTGCCGGCGCGTTTGCGATACTCTGGAAATAACAGCGGCGCGAATTCATGCAGGGCTTTTTCATATACTCGGCGTTTAAAAAACACAATTTCCTCAACCGGAGTCCAGTAATCTACCCAGCGCCAGTCATCAAACTCTGGTTTTTCATGCAGATCCAGCCGCACATCGGTTTCATCACCGGTAAAGCGCATCAGAAACCAGCGTTGCTTCTGTCCGATACATAAAGGCTTGTTACCGTAGCGCAGATAACGCTTCGGTAGCCGATAACGCAGCCAGCCCCGCGTGGTTGCAATCAACTCAACATGCTCACGGCCCAGACCAATCTCTTCCGTAAGTTCACGGAAAGCAGCCTGTTCCGGTGTCTCGTTGATTTTTATGCCGCCCTGGGGAAACTGCCATGAGTCATGCTGAGCACGTTGCGCCCACAACACCTGGTTGAGATCATTGCAGAGGATTATCCCCACATTGGCTCTGAAGCCATCTTTGTCTATCACGGTTCAATCTCTCACCGGGGCAACGGTAAGCAATGGCCGCCGGCACAATAATTTATTTAATAGGTTTAGATTAGTGAATGAGACATGAGGATGCAACGCATTTTGTCTTACAATAGGCGCTCATTTTATCGGGACATGACCAGTTACAATGGCTTTAGCAATATTTGATTTAGACAATACCTTACTCGGCGGTGACAGTGATTATTTGTGGGGGCGCTATTTGGCGGAAAATGCCATAGTGGATCCGCAGAGTTATCACGACACCAATCTGGCCTTTTATAACGACTATCAGTCGGGGCAACTCGATATAAATGCTTTCCTGCAATTTGTGTTTGAGCCTCTGGCTAAAAACAGCATGAAAGATCTGTTGGCATGGCGTGCAGATTATCTGCAACAGAAAATCCTGCCGATTATTCTGCCAAAAGGCCTTGAGTTGATTGAACAACACCGCCAGCAAGGCGATACGTTGTTAATCATCACCGCAACCAATAGTTTTTTAACGACACCTATTGCAGAACTATTGAAAATCGACAATCTGATTGCGACTGATCCTGAAATGCTGGATGGACGCTATACCGGAAAAGTTTTCGGCGTACCGTCATTCCAGCACGGTAAGGTAGAACGTCTGCAACATTGGTTGGATGAACATCAGCAGGATCTTGCAGGAAGTTATTTTTATAGCGATTCGCATAATGATCTGCCGTTGCTGGAGCAGGTCGATACACCAATCGCCGTGGATCCTGACGACAAACTGGCCGAAGTTGCGCGACAACGTGACTGGAAAATCCTCAGTCTGCGTGAATAATTGCTACAATTCGGGGTTTTAATCACTTAAATTCAGGCCGTCAATTATGGAATGGGAAGTTGTTATCGGGTTAGAGATCCACGCCCAGCTTGCAACCAAATCAAAAATTTTCTCCGGAGCAGCGACTGCTTACGGCGCGGCGCCAAACACTCAGGCGTGTGCCGTTGATCTGGGTTTACCGGGTGTATTGCCGGTGTTAAACAAAGAAGCAGTGCGCATGGCCGTTAAATTCGGCCTTGCCGTTGATGCTGAAATTGCTGACCGCTCAGTTTTTGCCCGCAAAAACTATTTTTATCCTGATTTACCTAAAGGCTACCAAATCAGCCAGTTTGAATTGCCAATCGTTGGCAAAGGTCAAATCAGCATTGAAATGGAAGACGGCAGCGAGAAAATTGTCGGCATTACCCGCGCCCACCTTGAAGAAGATGCCGGTAAGTCCCTGCACGAGGATTTTCATGATCAGACCGGTATCGATTTGAATCGTGCTGGTACACCATTACTGGAAATTGTTTCCGAGCCGGATATGCGCAGCGCTAAAGAAGCTGTGGCCTATATGAGAAAAATTCATTCTCTGGTGCGTTATCTGGAAATCTGTGACGGCAATATGCAGGAAGGTTCTTTCCGTTGTGATGCCAACGTATCCATTCGCCCCAAAGGTCAGGAAAAATTCGGCACCCGCGCTGAACTGAAAAACATTAATTCATTCCGCAATGTTGAGCGCGCTATCAATATCGAAATTGAGCGGCAGATTGATGTGATCGAATCTGGTGGTACAGTCGTTCAGGAAACCCGTCTGTATGACGCCGATAAAAATGAAACCCGCTCCATGCGCAGCAAAGAAGAAGCTAACGACTACCGTTACTTCCCAGATCCGGACTTATTACCTGTGGTACTTGATGAAGGACTGCTGGAACAGGTCCGTGCTACGTTGCCCGAATTGCCAAATGAAAAACGTGATCGTCTGATCAGTGAAATGGGCTTATCCAAATATGACGCCAGCGTGCTGACCAGCAGTCGTGAACTGGCCGATTATTTTGAAGCGGTGCTGGCGGCGACAGGAAATAAAGATCCTAAACAATGCGCCAACTGGGTAACCGGTACTCTGTCCGGCGCGCTGAATAAAGCTGGTCTGGAAGTCACCGAATCTCCAGTATCTGCTGAACAGCTTGGCAGCGTTTTATTACGTATTCAGGACAACACCATCTCTGGCAAAATTGCCAAACAAGTATTTGAAGCCATCTGGAATGGGGAAGGCGCTGACGCCGATGCGGTCATCGAATCCAAAGGTCTGAAGCAGGTCACCGATATTGGTGCCATCGAAGCGATGATTGATGAAGTGATTGCTGCTAATCCGGAACAGTTACAGCAATATCGTGACGGTAAAGAGCAGTTATTCGGCTTTTTTGTAGGACAGGTGATGAAAGCCTCAAAAGGCAAAGCCAATCCCGCTCAGGTCAACGAGATCCTCAAACAAAAATTGGCTGGTTAAGCTTTTTACAATGAACTCGAAAGCCCTGACGCAGGATAGGTGCTCAGGGCTTTTTTATGTGCCAGATTTGTGCAAATCAGTTCACATTTTGGATTAAGCTACTCCCAGTATTCGACAATCTGATGTAGTATCGGCTGATGTTTTTTGAACACGCATAACAAGGATGCTAATGATTCATTTAAAATTCAGGATGTTGGGCCTACTAAAATGAAGTTTGTACAGGAACATTTACCTACCAAAACCGGTTTGAACAAACTCTCCTCAACATCGGCGTTGAGTGATGCAAACTGGGTCCTGGTCTTCGGCTCGGTTAACCGTTTTAGCGAACGTAACTTCGCCAGTCAATTACAGAAACGCTATCCCAAAGCGCAGATTATCGGCTGCACCACCTCCGGTGAAATTACCGGTGACGGCGTGTTCGATGATAGCGTGCACATCACAGCCATGCAATGGCAGAAAAGCGAGCTACGCTTTATCTGTAAACCGGTGAACAGCATGGAGCAATCACATGCATTAGGTGCGCAGATAGCCAACGAATTAGTCGCGCCAGATTTGAAAGGCGTGTTTGTCCTCAGTGACGGTCTGAACGTAAACGGCTCGGAACTGGTGGAAGGTCTGCAGGAAGTACTCCCTAATACCCCGATTACCGGCGGACTGGCTGGCGACGATGCCAAATTTACCAAGACCCTTTTACTGAATAATGATCAAATCAAGGATCGCATTGTGATTGCCGTCGGCATATACGGTAAAGATGCCATTGTAACCAGTGGAGCACTGGGAGGCTGGAAACCTTATGGGCCACCTCGACGCATTACCAAAGCCATCAAAAATGTGGTTTATGAAATGGACAATAAACCCGCCTTGCCACTTTACAAAATGTATATCGGCTACTACGCCAGCGAATTGCCCTCTTCGGGTCTGAATTTTCCGTTTGCCATCATGGATGATAAAAACGTCAATGTGATTCGAACATTGCTGTCGATTAACGAAAAAGAGAACAGCATGACTTTTGCCGGCAACATTGCTGAAGGCTCAACCGTCCGTTTTCTCAAATCTGATCACGATCAACTGGTTGCTGGTGCCAGTGAGGCCGCGAGACAGATTTTATTGAAGAAAGTGGATATTAACGATAAGGCATTAGCCATCTGTGTCAGTTGTGTTGGACGCAAATTGGTGATGGAAGATCAGGTTTCAGATGAAGTCTATGCGGTGCAGCGTCTGCTGGGGATGCAAACTGGCATTACCGGTTTTTACTCTAATGGCGAAATCTGCTCCGGAGAAGATGATAGTCACAGCCTGTTGCATAACCAGACTATGACTATCGCCTATTTAAGCGAACATAACTCCTGAGACTAAACTGGCATTGGCATAACGCCTATGCCAGTTCTCTTGCAGCGGCGAGCAGGGCCAGCCGGGCAATCACACCGTAAGCATAAAAGCGATTAGGTTCTGCATCAGGTTTGTCAAATTTATCCGGTGTAATACAGGATTGGGCAAACGCCAACGGTTCGAAATGCATACCTGGAGCATTGAGGTTCTCATCCACGCCTCGCCCGGTGTGCACACGATAAAATCCGCCGATAACAAAGTGATCCATCATATAAATTACCGGCTCAGCAACCGCTTCATCCTCTCCCAGCGTTTCGAAAGTATAGACTCCTTCCTGAATCAACACGTTATCCACCACCAGCCCCTCTTTGGCTGAGGACATCTTGGTACGCTGTTTACGGTTCAGGTTCAATAATTCGTCTGCACTTTTCACCATCATAATGCCCATTCCATAGGTACCTGAATCGGCCTTAAGAACCACAAACGGCTCTCGGTCTATGCCGTATTGATCGTATTTGTTCTGTATAGCGGTTAGCAGTGTATTGACGTTACGTGCCAGACATTCCATGCCATTACGTTCCATGAAATTGACTTCACCACATTGCAGACTCAGTGGTGAAACCAGCCATGGATCAATGCCAATCTGTTCAGCAAATGCATGGGCCACCATCGCATAGTGGGTAAAATGATCTGACTTTTTACGGGTTGACCAGCCGGCTTTCAATGGTGGTGCCAGCTCCTGTTCCAGATTTTCCAGAATCGCTGGTTGCCCGCCTGACATATCATTATTCATTAACACCAGACAGGGAGAGAAATCGCCAATGGCAACTCGATTACCCTGACGCTCTAATGGTGAAATTTCACAGATTTTGCCCGAAGGAAGCTCAACCGTTATCGGTTCCTTAATATCATCGCGCAAACTGGCAATACGTGCTTCCAGACCGGCTTTTTCGAAAATATCCCTTAAGGTTTCTACACTTTCAAGATAAAAAAGATTTCGTGTGTGGTTTTCCGCAATAATCAATACCCGCCGGGCTTTGGGACAAAGTCTTTCAACAGCTGCCTGTGCAGCCTGCACACATAGCGGCATAAAAGAAGGATTCAGGTTATTAAAGCCTGCAGGAAATAAATTGGTATCAACGGGCGCCAGTTTAAAACCGGAGTTTCGCAAATCTACCGAAGCATAAAAAGGCGCCGGCGTTTTTAGCCATTGCTCTCGCAACCAGCACTCGACATCGGCCTGCCGCTCCAGTAAATGCGCTTCCAGTTCCAGTAAAGGCCCGTTCAGGGCAGTAGTAAGGTGCGGTACGGCTGATGTCATGATGAACTCTCTGAATCAATAAAAATGAGGATGACGGGGTTAGAGTCTGTTTATCTCTCATCGCCGACAGTGGTGTCAATGAAAGATTAACAGAGCCTAGTTACTGTGATATGGGACACAGATCGGATATTTCAAGTCATACATACTCTGCCATGCGTTTATAAATGAGGGAATAACAGACCTTAACATCGAAAGTAGTCACTAGCCTGACGATCAAAAATGGGTTATCTTCAAGGCTGATTTTAATCGAATGTTTCAGGCTGTAGGTACAAATGACCGTGAGTGAGACTTTATCAGAATTTTCAGGCCTTAAGGTGATGGTCATCGATGACAGCAAAACGATTCGCCGCAGTGCCGAATCCCTGCTGCAGAAAGCAGGTTGTGAGGTTCTTACCGCGGACAATGGTTTTGAGGCGTTGCCTATAATCAGTGGGCAGCATCCCGATATCATCTTTATCGATATCATGATGCCGCGTCTGGATGGCTATCAAACCTGTGCCTTAGTGAAAAACAATCCTAAATACCGCGATATTCCGGTGGTAATGCTATCCAGCAAGGATGGATTGTTTGACCGCGCAAAGGGGCGGGTTGTTGGCGCAGAACAGTATCTGACAAAACCTTTTACCCGCGATGATTTACTGGATGCGATACGGACGCATTTGTTCGACAAAAACAAGGACGCTTAGGTTTATATGGCTTTAATCTTAATAGCCGATGACTCGCCAACTGAAGTGTATGTGTTACAGAAAATGTTGGAAAAAAATGGTCATGAAGTGATTGTGGCCACAGATGGTGAGCAGGCAGTTGCAATGGCGCAATCTCAAATGCCTCAATTAATTTTGATGGATGTGGTTATGCCCGGTTTAAATGGTTTCCAGGCGACTCGCAGATTAACGAAAGACGCCGCCACATCGCATATTCCAATTGTTATTGTGTCCTCCAAACATCAGGAAACTGATCGTATGTGGGGCATGCGACAAGGCGCCCGGGGCTATCTTGGAAAACCCGTCGCCGAGAATGACCTGATAGTACAGATTAACGAATTAGTGGAAATCTCAGCATGACCACGATGGACAACCCGGCAGATATCATTGCCACCCTTAAGGATATTGAGCGACGCAGTCAACAGCGTATGGCGGGCTTATCGCAGCAGGATAATATGGAGGGCGCCTGGACAGCTATCGGCTTCCGTCTGGAAAATTTACATCTGCTTATTCCCCTCAGCCAGTCCCGAGAAGTTTTCCCGCTACCACTACAGATTACCCCTGTTCCTAAATCACAGCCCTGGGTCGTTGGCATAACCAGCCTGCGTGGCGATCTTTTACCGCTAATCGATTTGAACCTGTTTTTGCATGGTAGCTCTAGCCCACCGGATAAACGCAAACGCGTTATTGTTTTGAACCATCCTGAGTTTTTCACTGGATTGATAGTGGATGAGGTTTTCGGTCTAAAACATTTCCAACGCCAACCTGAACCGGCAGATGCAAGACAGCACTTACATCTTAAACCGTATCTGCAGGGTCGACTTTACCAGCAAGAAACCTATTGGCACGTATTCAGCCTGCTTAAACTGGCTGAAGACCCAAAATTTTTGAATGCAGCCGCTTAACGATTTTATTTCAGGACATGCCCTATGAATGCCACCAGTAAACTGTTTTTTTCTTCGCTGCTTAGCGGCAAAAATCTGTTTTACCTTATCTTGATAATTCTTTTCAGTGGCTTGACGCTCGCCGGTATCTGGTTATTGGTGTCCGGACAATATGTTCTGGTTTATCCCGATCCACTGGTAACAGCTGCAGTCAGTGGTCTTAGCGTCATTTTGGCGGTGATATTCGCGTTGATGGTGGCGTATCAACCATTGCGTAAAATCAAACAATCCATGGATGAAATGGAGTTACAGAACCGCCATAACCAGGATGCGATTTTGCGCCTACTGGATGAAATGGGCGATCTGGCCGATGGTGATCTGACCGTCACCGCGACCGTCACGGAAGACATTACCGGTGCGATAGCCGATTCCGTGAACTACACTATCGATGCATTACGCAGCCTGGTAGCCCAAATCAACTCAACTACCTTACAGGTTGCTTCTGCAGCACAGGAAACCCAGGCTACGGCCTTACATCTTACCGATGCCAGTGAACATCAGGCGCAACAGATTTCCGAAGTCAGCTCGGCCATTACCCAAATGGCAGCTTCTATCGAACTGGTGTCTGAAAACGCCACACAGTCTTCTGAAGTTGCGAAACAATCGGTAAGTCTTGCCGTACAAGGTAATGGTGCGGTGAAAAAGGCTATTCATGGAATGGACACCATTCGCGAACAGATTCAGGAAACATCCAAGCGGATGAAACGTCTGGGAGAAAGTTCGCAGCAAATCGGTGAAATCGTTGAACTAATCAATGACATCGCAGAACAAACCAATATTCTGTCCTTGAATGCGGCGATTCAAGCCGCTATGGCCGGTGAAGCCGGTCGTGGTTTTGCGGTAGTTGCCGATGAGGTTCAGCGACTGGCGGAACGTTCAGGCAGTGCCACTCGCCAGATTGATGCGCTGGTACGTACCATTCAAAGTGACACCAGTGAAGCCATCAGTTCCATGGAACAAAGTACCGCTGAAGTGGTTTCCGGAGCACGCCTGTCGCAGGATGCCGGTGCCTCGCTGGAACAAATTGAAACCGTTTCTCAGCAATTAGCCGAACTGATTAACAATATTTCCAGCAATGCAAAACAACAGGCTACAGCAGCGATTGGGACTTCAGAAAATATGAGTGTGATTCAGGAAATCACCATGCAGACGTCAACCGGTACCAATGAGAGTGCGGCGGCGATCGGCAGACTGCTTGAACTGACAAATGAACTGCGTAAGTCAGTCTCTGGTTTCAAATTACCCTGATGCAGCCTGAGCTGGTGGAGAAGCGACTATGACCCAATCCAGAGGCAACTACAATGCTCTGACATGGCTGCAGGATGAATTGCAGAAGTCTCTCGCTGCGTCATTACAATCGGTTCAGACCTATATTGATGATCCGCAACAGTCAGAATCGCTGAGCCGTTGTGTAGAGCATCTTTATCAGGTGAACGGTACGCTGGAAATGCTCAATCTGGACGGCGCACAGATGCTTGCGGCTGAAATGCAGTCCATTGCGGGTTATATGCGTTCATTCCCGGATGATAAACAAAATTCAGCATTGGAAACGTTAACCCGTGGCTTGATTCTGTTGCCGACGTATTTACAGAAAGTGAATGAGAAGTTTCCAGACAATGCTTTGTGTCTGCTGGACTCAATAAATGAATTAAGACTATTGAGAGATAAACCCGCTATTGCTGAAACCGATGTGTTTGCCCCGGATTTATCCATCAGCCTTCCGGACAGTATTGCCCCTAACCCGGCTCACACCGCTCCCCCACTAGAGCTGGAAAGACATAAAATAGCGCACGTATTTCAACACTTGCTGTTGACCTGGATGCGCGAACAGGACGATAAAAGTCTGCGTAAGATGCGGGGCATTCTGCGACATTTACGGCTGCAATGTTTGCAGGAAAAAACCGCGCTGTTCTGGTGGGTCGCTGAGGCTCTGCTCGAAGGTCTTGCACACCGAGGCATCCGCGATGATTCCAGCGCCAAACAACTTATTGGCAAAATGGCTTCGCCAATTCGACTGGTCTGTGAAGGTGATGAGAATTCATTACTGGCCGGTTATCCTGAAACCCTGCTGAAACAGTTACTGTTACTGGTTGCCCGCTCAAGCAGCTATGGCCCTTTAGTTACCGGAGTAAAAGCGCATTTTGGGCTGACCTTCTACGATCAGGCTTCACAATTAATTGGTCACAGTGACGCAGCATTACAGGAAGCGCAAAATGCTCTGCTCGAGCAACTTGAAGAACTGAAAGAGCGTATCAGTCAGTTTGATACGGCCGAAGACCAGGCCGATGAGGCTGTAAACGATATTAGTCTGCAACTACTGAGCATGGCGGATACGCTGACACTTTTACAACATCAGACGCAAAGTGATTTTTTACATAAACAACATACAGCACTGCAGAAATGCCTGGCGACTGATAAGTCCTATCACGATCAACTGACCAGTCTGGCTGATGACTTATTGCAAATCGAAGCCTTACTCAGAAAAACCGATGCCACAGACGCGATTCATCGTCAGTTACAAAAAACCGTATTAACCGAGTGCCTTAATGAGTTGGCCAGTGTTAAAGAACTGTTGATTCTTCAATCAAATCATCAGGCGGACAATGATGAAACAACTCAGCAAAACCTGGCAAATAGCCTAAACATGCTGGCCGGCAGTCTCGATGTCCTGGATATCGGTAAAGCATCACAGCTGTTTTCATCATTGGCAACTAAGTTCAATGATGATGCTTTATCGATTAATACTCCCAAAGCTCAACAGGATATGGCCGAAATATTAGCGTCGGCAGAAATCTATCTGGAAAATCTGCACCGAACCGGTCAGGCCGATGAAAATATTCTGCAAACAGCTCTTAGGACGTTGCAAAATTTTGGGCAAAGCATTGAACAAACTGATGAATTGCAGCTATCCGAGATTAATTTTTCTGCCGATAAGTCCAGTGAGGATGATGCTAGTGCTGAAAATGAGAAGTTAAGCTCGGTTGATTTGTATATCAAAGCGCTCGAAGATAACACAGCAGATATTGACGCCTCTCAGCTCAGCATCGCTCCACCGGATCAGGAATCTTTTGCAGCGCAAGACATCAGCTACTCAGAAGAACAAGTTGAAGCGTTAGAGCTGCCTGAGATTAATTTTTCTGCTGAAAATTCCAGTGAAGCCCCCGCTGAAAAAGCTGAACCTCTGAAATTGAGTTCTGTCGATTTATATATCAAAGCGCTTGACGACAGGGAAACTGATACTGAAACTTTGCAGTTCGAAGATTTCAAGCCGTCTGTTGTAGACCTCAGCGAGGATGTCCCTTCAGATGAACCATTGGAGTTAGAGGATTATCAGTTAACGGACATCCACTTTGATCAGGAAGAATCCGAGGCCGCCAAATCAATTGCTTTTGAAGAACCAACATCTTTTTCTGCTGAAGCTGCCGACTCCTCCGAAAGTAGCAATAACTATATCTCCGGGAATTGGCAATTTGAAGAGCATATTAATCCTGAAATCGCTGAAGTTTTTGTTGAAGAGGCCAATGAAGTTTTAGACGATTTGCAGCAACTACTGCCTATTTGGAGTGAAACTCCGGAAAATGGCGATCTGCCAACCATCCGCCGTCATTTTCATACCCTAAAAGGCAGCGGGCGGATGGCTGGTGCAACTACCATTGCCGATATGGCACAAGCAGTAGAACATTTATTAAATCAGATTTTAGAAGATGCTTTACCTGTTTCGGATGAAATCATGGCGTTAGTCATGGAAGCCGTTCCGGAAGTTAACGAGTGTTTACATTTATTCACCCAGGCACAATCTGATTTCACTGAATCTGCAGCAGCATTAACCATACTGGCCAAACAACTCACTGAACAGGAAAGTGTGTTGGATAGTGCAGATGAAGAGGACGAAGACAAAGCTTTACGAGACATTTTCTATCAGGAAGCAGAACAGCACCTGCAAAACCTATTTGCTGAAACAGCTGTTTTACAAGTCGGCAAAGTCATTAATAAATCCATGCTCAGTGCAGCGCATTCTCTCAAAGGCTGTGCCAACATTGCCGGTGTCAAACCCGTCGCCATCATTGCCACCCAGCTCGACCAGACTTTCCGTAATCTTTACCACCAGCAACAAACGTTCACTGAAGAATCAATCAGCGAATTGAATGACATCGTCATGGAATTGAGTCAGTTGTTGCAGGCTGTAAAAACAGGGGAAGATGAGCCGGATATTCGCTTGCTGGATCGGCGAATTTTTGAACTTTGTCCGCAAAAGTCAGAACAAAGTCACACTGCGCGACTGGACCCGGAACAGTTGGTCAGCTTCCTTGAAGAGACTGATGCCCTCCTTAATGAGTACAGCCAGCAACTTGCTGCATGGCAGCAAACGGATAGCGAGCCTCCCCTAGCGTTACAACAGACATTAAATACGCTCGCAGAAAATGCCGAAAATAGCGTACTGCCTCAACTGGCAGCCCTTTATCAGTTAATGCAACGCCTTATCTCGCATCCTCAAAGCCGAAGCGAGAATTTAAAAGCCCTGCTTGATGAAGCGTTGGAAATTGTTAATGATCAGATTGAGGCGCTGATACAGCATAAGACACCAGCCGATTTCACCCTCTTCCGTGAACAGATTCGTGCCACTTTGACAGCTTTTGACAGTGTTTCCACGGTTGAGGTCGATCCGGAAATTCTGGAAGCGTTTACCGAAGAAGCTGCTGAATTATTAGTATCAACTGATCGTGCTATTAAACAATGGCAATCTGAGCCGGAAAATCCAGCAGGCCCTATGCAGTTGCAACGTGATTTGCACACCCTAAAAGGTGGTGCAAGACTGACTGCAACCATGGCTATGGCGGATTTAACTCATCAGATTGAAACATTGGTGCTGTCCGTTACCGACCAGCAGGAAACGCCGGACGATGGTTTTTTCAGTTTGCTGCAACGCTGCCAGGATCGGCTGACCGAAATGCAGGAACAGCTGGCGAACCGGTCTGACATTCCCGCAGCCAATGATTTACTGCAGGAAATTCAACAGTATTCGGGATATGTACCGGCAGATATTGATAATAGGGATACGTTGCCGCAATCAGCTTCGACTGTTGAGCAACTTCCCGCCGAAACCAGCAGCTTTAATAAGGCTCCAGCTGATACCGCTAAATCCAGCAGCTCACAAAGCTCTGAAAAAATCAGGGTACGAGCTGACCTGTTGGATTATTTGAGCAATTTTGCCGGTGAAGTCAGCATCACCCGCGATCAGGTAACCCAGCAGCATGGTGTCATGCATCAGCAGCTTGAGGAAATGGAAGAAACCGTTTCCCGCTTACAAGAGCAATTACGCAAACTGGAAATAGAAACCGAAACCCAGATCCTGTATCGCTATGAAGACACTGTTCAGGATACCAACACTGAATTTGATCCATTGGAACTGGATCGGTTTTCGACTATCCAGCAGTTATCGCGCAGCCTGACCGAAACCGTTAACGACTTGAATAATATCAGTCGTTCAATGGGTAACCTGATGCGTGAAACCGATATTTTGCTACTGCAGCAATCCCGGCTGAATACTGATTTACAGCAGGGTTTGATGCATACCCGCCTGCTGCCATTTAATTCGATAGTGCCGCGTCTGGAACGGATAGTCCGTCAAACCAATAGTGAATTAAATAAACAGTCCCAATTACTGGTCAGTGGCGCAGATTTGGAACTGGACCGTACTATCCTGGATCGGCTGGTGGCACCGATAGAACATATTCTTCGAAATGCTATCGCTCATGGGCTGGAAACTGCCGACGAACGTTCACAACAAGGAAAACAGCAATCGGGTCGGTTACAGATCGACATGCAACGTGAAGGCTCGGAGGTCGTCATCACCATAGCTGATGATGGTCAGGGGCTGAATATTGAAAAAATCAAACAGCGCGCTATCGCACAAAACCTGATTGATCCAAATAACATTCCTAATGAACAGACACTGATCCAGTTGATTCTGACATCGGGGTTCAGTACTGCCGACACTATCTCTCAATTAGCCGGTCGTGGCGTCGGTATGGATGTTGTCAGTAACGAAATCCGGGCACTGAAAGGTCGTTTATCAATCAGTTCACAACCTGGTAAAGGCACTCAGTTTCACCTGCGGCTGCCATTAACTTTGTCGGTTATGCAGGCATTGTTGATTTCGGTTAATCAACAGCAGTTTGCTGTGCCGCTATCAGCTGTCAACGCCGGTGAGCGTATCAGCATACAGCGTATTGGCGAATTGATGGCTCAGCAGAAGCCTACCTATACTTTCCATGGCGAAAATTATGACTTTATTCCACTCGGAAACCTGCTTGGTCAGCCTTTAAACCTGCTGGAAAATCTGTCGCACCAAATGCCGTTACTGTTATTCCGTAGCGGTGATATCAAAATTGCCCTGGCCATTGACAGTATTGATAGCAATCGGGAAATCGTTATCAAATCAGTCGGACAGCAGCTCGGACAAATCAGTGCGATCAACGGCGCAACTATCCTGGGGGACGGTCGGGTTATTTTTATCCTGGACATTCCAACACTAATCGAGGATTACCAGGCCCCCTCAGGTACAACTAACCTGCAGCAGGCCAGTGAGAGCTTTAAGCAAATCGAAGAAAATCGTAATCCACTGGCAATGATTGTGGATGATTCAATTACCATGCGTAAAGCAACGGAAGGCCTGTTAACCCGTCTTGGCTTTGACGTGGTGACAGCGAAAGACGGTGTTGATGCACTGGCTCGATTATACGAACAAACACCCGATATCGTGTTGCTCGATGTGGAAATGCCTCGAATGGATGGCTTTGAATTCGCCTCGATTATTCGTAACGATTCGCAATTCAAACACTTGCCAATCATTATGATCACTTCTCGTACCGGGGATAAACACCGTCAACGCGCGATGAGCATTGGAGTGAATGCCTACCTTGGTAAGCCCTATCAGGATGATGAGTTGATTATTTCGATGAAACAACAACTCGCCTATAAATATCCTAACGAAAAGCGTTGAGAAAAACTCACAAAAGGCAATTATGCAGAAAGAAAAAGATTTTATTCATTGCATGTTGATTCCATTACGGCAGCATTATTTATTGTTACCGAACCCAACGATTGCCGAAGTTATTCCGCTGCCGCGTCTGACTGATAGTGATATCAACTCATCCTGGTGTATCGGCCAGTTTTTCTGGCGTGATCTGCCATTAGAAGTGATTGATTTGGAAACGCTGATTGGAAGTGGCCAACAAAACAACCGCCAAATCAATAAACTATGTGTGATCAACGGCATCAACAGCGACGCTAAAATCAAACATTATGCAGTTGCCTGCTGTGGCGCGCCTCAACTTATCACCATTAATGAAACTGCTCTGCAACCCACGCATGATATTGTCGATTCGGACTGGCTTCACTGCCAGATTAAGATCGGATCCAATGTCGCTTTTATTCCAAAACTAGACAATATTGAAACTCATCTGCAAAACAGCTTGTCGGGTAATACAATCTCTGACAATTTGCTTTAAGATACCGGCATGAAAAATCAAATTCGCATTGCAATATTGCTGATGCTTGCCGTTTTTTTGCCTATTCAGGCAGTGACTGCAGCATCTGACATCAATCAACAGCGCAAGCTTTATCAGCAAGCCAAAAAAGCGCTGCAAACACATCAGCTGACTCAGTTTCGTCAACTCCAGGATCAACTGGAAGGTTATCCGTTGCAGGAATATCTGGACTATTTATATCTGCAACATCGGATAAACGATACCGAAGCAGCAAACATCAAACGCTTTCTGCAAACTCGTGAAGACAGCTTTTTCAAGGCGCGCCTGCGCGGCGCCTGGCTGGACAAACTGGCAGACAATCAACAATGGCATCAGTATCTGGAGTTTTATCAAGCGCCTCAGTCGGCAGCACGTGAATGTCATTATGCCCGGGCATTAATTGCTACCAATCAACAACAGGCCGCTGCTGAAGCATTCGAAAAACTCTGGTTGGTTGCCGCCTCGCAGGACAAGGCATGTGATGCCGTTTTTCATCATGCAGAACAGCGTGGTTGGTTAACGGATGAATTACGCTGGCAACGGCTGCTACTGGCATTACGCAACCAGCAATTTGCTCTGGCTAACTATCTTGCCAAAACGGTAAAACAGAGTGCAACCGCCCAGGCCTGGACAAAACGCTGGGAAGATATTCATACAAACCCTGTCAGCTTGCTGTCTCAGTTACCGGCCCAGGCACCTGCTCAGGGAGTCTCTCTGGCACAGGATGTTGATATGGCCAGGGAAATTATTGTTTATGGCCTGAAACGTTTAGCCAGAAATGATCCCGCTAAAGCCCACTATCACTGGACACGTCTGGAAAACAGTTATCAGTTTTCTACTGATGAACGCCATGATGTTCAGGGCAGCATTGGACTTTGGGCCGCGTTGGATCGTGACGATAAAGCACTTTATTATTATGGTGATACCCCAAATCATCCATGGCGTGTCCGTGCAGCCTTATGGCAACAAAACTGGCCTGAAGTACAAAAAGCTATCGCCAGCCTGGATGAACAAACACGTCAGGAAACACGCTGGCAATATTGGCTTGCCAGAAGTCTGGCAGAACAGGGCCAACGTACTGAAGCCGAAGCAATATGGCGCACCTTGGTGGATGAGCGTGATTTTTATGCCTTTCTGGCAGCAGATAAAGTTGATGCTGACTATGCAATGAATCACCATCCTATTGTCGCTGAGCCCCAATACAGCGAGTCGATTCTCTCCATGGACAGCGTACAACGCATGCGTGAGTTCTATCTGCAGGATGAGTTACTTGATGCCCGACGTGAAGCCTATTTTCTGCAACAAACATTGACTCCACGGGAACTACAGATTGTTGCCACGGAAACCCATAAGTGGGGCTGGCACAATCAAACCATTGCCTTGTTAGGCACTGCACGCTACTGGGATGCATTGGATTTACGTTTTCCGGTGCTTTACGACACTGAAATGCGGCAGGCCAGTGCTGATGTAGGAGTAGATGCTTCGTGGTTACTTGCCATTGCCCGGCAGGAAAGTGCTTTTAATTCCAGCGCGCGCTCACATGCTGGCGCAATGGGGTTGATGCAGGTCATGCCCGCTACTGGTAAACAGGTTGGACGCTGGCTGAATAAGCCTTTAAAGCAGGATTCTGAGCTTTATCATCCGCCGCGTAATATCGAGATAGGAAGCTTTTATATCCGCCGGATGCAGGATCAATTTCAAAACAATCCAATACTGGCCACCGCAGCTTATAATGCCGGACCTCATCGTGTTTTACGCTGGCTACCGGAACAAACCATGCCTGCCGATATCTGGGTAGAGAACATTCCATTTACCGAAACCCGTCGCTATGTTCGCTCGGTGTTCAGTTATGCTGCTACCTATGACTTTCAAAGAAAACAGGCTATCAAGCGAATGTCGGAACGCATGCCAGCAGTACGCCCCAAAAACCCTTAATATAGCGTCATGCGAATATATAAAGTAGGTGGCTGTGTTCGGGATCGCTTACTGGGACGGCCGGTAAAAGATAAAGACTGGGTTGTTGTGGGCAGTACTGTAGAGGAAATGCTGGCTCAGGGATTTCGCCCCGTGGGCAAAGACTTCCCCGTCTTTCTGCATCCCCAAACCCACGAAGAATACGCGCTTGCCCGTACGGAACGGAAAACGGCGCCGGGCTATCATGGTTTCGAAATTCACGCTTCACCAGAGGTTACTTTAGAAGAAGATCTGGCACGACGGGATCTGACTATCAACGCAATGGCTGAAGATGACGATGGCAATGTCATCGATCCATTTGATGGACAAACCGATCTGCATAACAAGACTTTACGCCATGTATCAAATGCCTTTGTTGAAGATCCGGTCAGGGTATTACGCATGGCAAGGTTTGCTGCCCGCTTCGGTTTTCATGTAGCCGATGAGACCAAACAATTAATTCATCAGATGATAGCCAATGGTGAACTGGAACATCTGGTCGCTGAGCGCGTATGGCAGGAGTTGGAAAAAGCGCTATTAAGCAGCCAACCCTCTTTATTTTTTTTCAGCTTAAAAGAAGTCGGCGCATTAAAAACACTGTTTCCAGAAATTGATCGGCTGTTTGGTGTTCCACAGATTTCTCAATGGCATCCCGAAGTGGATACCGGTGTGCATGTGATGCTGGTGCTGGATCAAGCCGCCAGACTAACTGATGATCTGGCCGTGCGTTTTGCCGTGTTATGTCATGATCTGGGCAAAGGAACGACCCCTGCAGACATTTTGCCAAGTCATAAAGGGCACGAACAACGCAGTATCGCATTAACCCATACGTTATGTGAACGTTTACGCGTACCACGTGAGATCAGCAGTCTGGCACTAAAAGTCGCTGAATTTCACACACATTGCCATTTACTTTTTGAATTATCAGCGCGTGAAGTATTAAACGTAATGGAAGGGCTTGATGCGTTTCGCAAACCGCAACGATTTTCACAATATCTCTTGGCTTGTGAGGCCGACTTTCGAGGACGTCCTGGTTATGAAAACACTGATTTTCCCGAAAAAGTCGCTTTTCAGGCCTGTTTTGATGCTGCATCAGAGGTAAGCGCAGCACCTTTTGTTAATGAGGGATTGCAGGGTCCAGCTATTGCCTCGGCCATGGCAGAACAGCGATGCAGAATAATCGAACAGGTACTTAAACCATTTTGTAAAAACACCGATGGAAAAGTTAGCTGATCATTACAGCGCCCAATGCATAACGTATACTATTTTCATTTTTTATCAGACAGGATCTTTTCATGAGCAGTCAAATCTCCGCCAACTGGACCAGTGTTAACGCCGCCAGTAAGCCACTGGTTGATAAATTAATCGACAATGCTCAAGCCCTGCAATTGGAAATCAGTCATTTATCCAATGGTACACGCGTCGTTGATGCAGGTATCAATGCCACCGGTGGTCTGGAAGCGGGTCGACTGATTGGTGAAATCTGCATGGGTGGACTGGGTACCGCAACTCTCGGCAGTACCAGCGGTTTTAGCGATTGGCCATGGTCAGTGAATGTTCATGCAAAAACGCCGGTATTAAGTTGTCTTGGCAGTCAATATGCGGGTTGGAGTCTTTCTCATAAAAGTGAGGATGTGAAATTTTTCGCCCTGGGCTCCGGGCCAGGTCGTGCACTTGCTGCCCGTGAAGAGTTATTCAAGGAATTTGGCTATCAGGATAAAGCAGATTCAACGGTTATCGTGCTGGAAGTAGATAGCATGCCACCCGTCGAAATCGCCGATAAAGTTGCTGATAACTGTGGTATCAAACCTGAAAATCTAACGTTAATTCTGACCCCAACCACCAGTCTGGCAGGGGTAATGCAAATTGCCATTCGTGTACTGGAAGTGGCCATGCATAAAGCTCATACCCTGCACTTTCCGATGGATAAAATTGTGGATGGTTTTGGAACCACGCCTGTCGCACCACCCGGTGGTGATTTTATGACCGGCATGGGCCGTACCAACGACGCTATTCTGTATGGCGGTACCGTGCATCTTTTTGTGGACAGCACCAATGATGAAGCACAAGATCTTGCCAAGAAAATGCCCAGCAATACATCGTCTGATTACGGCCGTCCGTTCGGTCAGATTTTCAAATCGTACGAATATGACTTTTTCAAAATTGATCCGATGCTTTTCAGTCCGGCAAAAGTCATTATCACCAGCACCCAAACCGGGAAAAGCTTCACTGCTGGTGAATTGAATGCTGACTTATTGAAGCAATCCTTCGGACTTTAATGATTGACTATGCCTAGCGCCCGCGTTGCTGTTTTTAATGATACTCACGGGTGGCATAGTGCTCAGCTGACTGAAGCACTGGCTGACTTAAATATTGAAACGGTGCTTATCGATCTGGCGGAATGCCGGATCGATACCCGCAGTCCAACAGGCATGGTGATTCCTCATTTTGAAACGACATTGCCTGATGCCGTACTGGTCAGAGGGATCGCTCCCGGAAGCCTCGAACAAATCACCTTACGCATGGACGTATTGCATACCCTTGCCGAATTAGGTGTGCCGGTTTTGAATCCCGCACATGCTATTGAACTCACCGTCGATAAAGCGCGTACGTCATTAAGACTCCATCTGGCGAATATCCCTTCTCCACATACCTGGGCTTGCGAAAGCCGCGAACAGGCATTGCAAATTGCCCGCGAAGAATTCGCCAAAGGGTTCAGCCTGGTCGTTAAACCGTTATTTGGTTGTCAGGGGAAAGGCATACAACGCCTTGATGCGTTAGCACAACTGGATAATCTCTCAGTAGTTGGTGAGGCTTATTATCTTCAGCATTATGTGGCACCGGCTCAAATCGGTTGCTGGCAGGACTGGCGCTTGATGGTGGTCAATGGAGAAGTCATTGCGGCCATGACTCGTCGCTCGAATCACTGGATAACCAACTTTGCTCAAGGTGCCAGCTGTTTTGCCAGTACAGTGACCCATGAAATGGCACAACTTGCTATCAGAGCGACGGCTGCGGTGGAAGCACCTTATGCCGGCGTCGATCTGATTCAGGATCCGCAAGGCCAATTCAGTGTATTGGAAGTCAATAGCGTACCCGCCTGGAAAGGCTTATATCAGGCAACAGGTATTGATATTGCTGTTCGACTTGCAACAATGGTTGCTTCTCATATTCAGCAAACCAGACAGGTATCTCTCCCCGAACATGCTAGCTGAACAACAGATTGCTGACAGTGTCCGTTGGGCCTGTGAGCAGGAAGTCAACGCTCCAAAACCCGGCAATGTAAATGTCTGGAGTGACGGACATAATATGGCTGTGCAGGACTTTCTCTCCAGTGCTGCAGCAATTGCGCCGGTAATGGCGCAACCCAATCTAAAGGTTGGCGAACGGATTTTGCAGTCCATTAAAGCTACCCGTAAAGTCGTCGACTGTAATACCAACCTTGGTATCGTATTATTATTTGCCCCGTTATGTGATGCAATTCAGCGATGTTCCAGCTTTGATCAACTATCTTCAGAGCTTGAAAAAACCCTAGTGGCTTTAACCATTGAAGATGCCCGTCTGTGTTATGAAGCGATTCGGTTGGCTGATGCGGGCGGTATGGGTCAGCAAGCTGAAGAAGACATACATCAACAGCCAAAAGTCACCCTGCGAAAAGCGATGGAATTAGCGCAAAATCGAGACACAATCGCCTTGCAATATGTAAATAACTACCAGCAAGTATGGGATATCGGCTATAAACAATTGACAGAAGCGTTGAAATGTGGGGAAAAGGTTGAATGGGCCTCCACAATCGCGTATCTTTACTTACTAGCACGTGTGCCGGATACGCTAATTATCAGAAAGCAATCCCGGCATATCGCCCAGACAGTGGCACAGAAGGCACAGTTATTTATTTTAAAAATGAATAAAAATAGACCCTTAAGCAAATCAACAGCCGAGTTGACCGTCTGGGATCAAGAATTAAAGAGTCACGCCATAAATCCCGGAACCTCCGCAGATATGACCGCAGCAGCATTGCTGCTATTTGCGTTCGAGCAGGCGTTTGATTCAAACCGAATTTCAGTAGCACGATGCTTATAGCGGGCGGCACTGAGCAGGTGATACGTTCCTTTATTACGTATAAACCTCAATCTCACATAAAAAGGTTGAGGAAAAAATGAGCCTTTTTGACAATTTTTTTGGAACAGGAAAATATAACATGCCAGTTATCGATCGCGTACTTGTAGGTGAATCCTTAGTCATTGAAGATGGTGACTTAGACAACGTTGCTCACATTGATTTATTAATGGGCCCACGTGGTTCAGCAGCAGAAGATGCTTTCTGCCGCACTATGACCGACCAGAAACAAGGTGTTAACGGCCTGTTGGCTGTGGTTGCACCTAACCTGATGGTCAAACCAGCTACCGTTATGTTCAACAAAGTAACCATCAAAAACATGAAACAAGCTGTGCAAATGTTTGGCCCTGCACAACGTGGTGTTTCTGTTGCGGTTGCTGAGTGTGTTGAAGATGGCACTATCCCTCTCAGTGAAGCTGATGATTGCTTCATTTGCGTTGGTGTATTTATCTCACCAACAGCTGACAGTGATGAAAAAATCCAGGACTGGAACTACCGTGCAACTAAAGAAGCTATCAAACGTGCAGTAGCTCGTGAGCCTAAAGCGGCTGACGTTGTTGCACAATACAAAGCTTCTGAACACCCATTTGGTGCTAAGTAAGTTTTAGACTGATGTCAATGCCGCCCTTCGGGGCGGCATTTTCAGTTCATTATCTGGCGTACTGTATCGACGCCAAGCCTGCCTTTGTGCAAAGCACTGGCAATCAAAGCCCCTTTGATTTGGTTTTTTGCCAAATTCATTAAATCTTCTTCCCCACGCACACCACCCGCCGCAATTAATTGCGCACCAGGCTTAATCATTTGAATTTTATTCAGTAACTTTTCATCTGGCCCCCTATCCATCCCCACTGTATCCAGACTCATCACGATAATAGTTTCAGGCCATAAATCTACACGCGTTAACAAATCATGTTGACCCAATAACCGTCCCTGCCGAAAATCCAGCGATAAAATAAATTCCTTAGGTTGCAACGTGGTTAACAATTGAAGATCCTGCAGAGTCTCACTCCCTAATACCGGCTTAATATTTGGTATATCACACCAGAACTGCCAATCATTCAGAGTACGGATGCCCGCATCCAGCCAGATGGTTAATTGTGGAAATAGCCGGTGCAGTTGCAAATAAAACGCTTTATCGATTTTTCCAATTTCGATTGCATCCAGATCCGCAATATAAATATCGGTAAACGCATACCATGTCAGTAACTGTTTAATCACCGCATTTGGATAGACACTGGAGGTTAATTGCGATTTAAGCGGCTGATAGTGATCACGCCTTCCACCTTGTGCATGTACGACCTTCCCCCCCATCAGATCAATGACCGGTATAATCAACACTTCTTTAAGTAACCTCAGAAAAATGAACTTAGTCGTCTACGAGCATATCACCAGTGGCGCATTGTGTGACGAGCAGTTACCCGCATCGCTCTCACATGAAGGCGAAATGATGCTTTCTGCCATTGTGCAGGATCTTCTCCGGCTGGGTCAGATTCATATCACTATCCTTAGAGATAAGCGACTTAGTGAGTCTGACTGGATGAAGACCTCCAGTATCACGATAAAAACTTGCGCTAGTCGCCAGGAATTTGATCAAAATTGGCAGTATTGTTTAAAAAACCTTTCGTTTTTTTTACTGATTGCTCCCGAAACCGATAATATTTTATTGTCCCTGCAACAGCAGGTTATCGCTGCGAACAATCTCTATCTGGGGTGCTCAATTGAGGCAACCAGCTTTTGTACGGACAAAATTCAATGTTCTGAGCAACTGCTGAAAAAAGGCATTGCTACACCAGTGACTTTATCAGCTGCCGATGGTTTATTAGACCAGTGCCTGCTCGACCAGCCTTATGTCGTCAAACCTCAGGACGGTGCCGGTTGTCTTGATACTCTCAAATTTGAATCGATACAACAAACTCGACAATACCTGATAGGTCTGCCTAAAGAGGTACGAAACAAACTGATTGTGCAACCTTACCTTGATGGCCCGGCCTTGAGCATTAGTTTGTATGTGGGACAAAATAACATCGAGTTACTGTCAATTAATCAGCAATTAATCGAACATCAGGCACAACAATTTGTCTTTCATGGGTGTCAGGTAAACACTATTGCGACACAGCAATTTACTGACCAGCAGGCAATGCAGCTTGCCACTTTGATTGATCAGGCGATTGCAGGATTATCCGGCTACGTTGGTATCGATTTTATATTAACTAAGCAAGGGCCAGTGGTGGTAGATATTAACCCCCGATTGACAACAGCCTATGTCAACCTGGCAGCCAATAAACAGCGTAACCCTGCCCTGCCGTTATGGCAGCATCTACAACGTTTGCAGCAACAAGAAGCATATTATGCATAGACAAGAAAAAGGCTGTTTCACCGGCTGGGATATTGGTGGAGCACACTTGAAAGTAGTTCGCTGTAATAATCAGGGCGAACTATTACAGGCGCTTGAACTGCCCTGCCCACTTTGGCGGGGCAAAGAAGCGCTGCGCAAGGCTATTCGTCTGGCAGTTGATACGCTGAACAATGAATTGGATCAACAACTTGTCACCATGACCGGCGAACTGGCAGATTGCTTTGTTGACCGAGCTTCGGGTGTATCGGAAATTCTGGCCTGTATAGCTGAATATTTTCCAACTGATCGGGTTTCGGTATTCAGCAGCAATGGCTGGTTAAGTCAGGAACAAGCCCGCACTCACTGGGATAAAGTAGCTTCGATGAATTGGCTGGCCAGTGCCCAGTTAGCCGCTACAAATTATCCAGCAGGACTTTTAATTGATTGTGGAAGCACAACCACCGACATTATTACACTTAATCAATCTCAGCCACAATTAACCGCATATGATGATCAAGGCCGGCTAAAAAGTGGTGAGTTACTGTATACAGGTGTTATCCGTACCCCCTTGATGGCTATCGGGCAGAAGCTGCCGTTTCGTGGAGAGTGGCAAACTATCACCGCTGAATTATTTGCGACTACTGGGGATTGCTGGCGGCTGCTGGATAAAATCAGTGCTACACAGATTAATGATAGCAGTGCGGATGGCAATGATTGGCAAACCGAAAACTGCCAACGCAGATTAGCTCGAATGCTGGGAACCGATACCAATTTGTTTACAGCAGAAGACTGGCAGAATGTCGCAATATGGTTTTCTGAACAGCAAATCCAGCAGATCCATAATGCCTGCTTACAGGTATTATCCGCTCACTGTGATCTTGATAAACAAGCACCGGTGATTGGCGCAGGTGCTGGACGATTTATCGTCAGCCAGATTGCTAAGCGTTTACAGCGTCCATATGTTGATTTTGATAGCCTGCTTGGCTCGCATGCAACCGCTGCGTCATACGCACCAGCCAGCGCACTCGCCCTTCTAGCCCAGAGGCAGTTCACGTAAAATACTGTGATGAATTCTCAATTGCCGCCTTTATGTGCCGAGCTTCCCTATCAAATAGACAGTGCCACACTGTTTGCTGCTATTCGTGATTTGCCGTGGGCGGTTTTCCTGGATAGTGCCATTACCGAAGGCGATAATGCCCGCTTCGATATCATCGCGGCAGATCCCTTTATTACGCTGCAGACCACCGGTCAAACAACAACTATTGACTATCGAACTGCAAATAGCCTGAATTCGGCGGACGATCCCTTTTTGTTGTTGCAGACTGTGCTGAAAAAATATGCTCAGCAGTCAACCGAACTGCCCTTCTGTGGGGGTGCCATTGGGTATTTCAGTTATGATCTGGGCCGCAGAATTGAAAGCCTGCCTAGTCTGGCGGTAGATTCGGAACAAATACCGGAAATGGCTGTTGGCATTTATGACTGGGCAGTGATTAATGATCATCAGCAACAGCGCTGCTGGTTAGTCAGTTATGGTGTTGACCCTTTCACTCATCAGCAATGGTCAGATTTACTCAGCCGACTACACCAAATGCCAATCCCTGACTCCGCAAGCTTTAAAGTAACCGGTGAATTACATTGCAACATGGATCAACAGGCCTATCAAACGGCCTTTGAAAAAATAAAAAACTATATTACCGATGGGGACTGTTACCAGGTCAATCTGGCCAAACGTTACGAAGTAAATGCTGAAGGGGATCCCTGGATTGCCTATCAGCAGTTACGAAAACAGAATGCCGCACCTTTTTCAGCCTTTTTAGCAACGCCTCAGGCAGCGGTATTAAGTTCATCACCGGAGAGATTATTACGGGTCAAAAATAATCTGGTGGAAACCAAACCAATTAAAGGCACACGTCCACGGGATTTGCACAATGCAGAGCGCGACCGCATGCTCGCCCGGCAATTACAGGACAGCCTCAAGGATCGCGCTGAAAATGTAATGATTGTTGATTTGCTACGCAATGATCTGGGGAAAGTCTGTGCACCAGGTTCCATATCCGTGCCATCTCCTTTTGCGCTCGAGTCTTTTGCTACCGTACATCACCTGGTCAGCACTATTACCGGGACACTGGCTGAAGATCAGGATGCTGTCAGCTTATTAAGAGCCTGTTTTCCTGGGGGATCCATTACCGGTGCACCCAAACTGCGCTCGATGGAAATCATCGAAGAACTCGAACCGCAACGCCGTGGGGTCTATTGTGGCAGCATTGCTTTTATTGGCTTTGACGGCAATATGGACAGCAATATTACGATTCGTACATTGGTATTCAGTGATAATCGTCTGCGTTTCTGGGCTGGTGGCGGTATTGTGGCGGATTCCGAACTGGAAGCCGAATATCAGGAAGTGGCTGATAAAGCCGCGGCAATGCTGGGTCTGGTGGAGTCATTACGTTAAATGTATGTCGTTAAACTGGGTGGTAGCCTATATCACACTGCTGAACTCAAATCCTGGTTAACATTGCTGGAACAAACGGCGCTTAATGAGTCTGTGGTAATTGTTCCGGGCGGTGGTCCTTTTGCTGATATGGTGCGTCAGGCGCAGCAACTGCATAAATTTGATGATCAACATGCTCACCATATGGCGATCCTTGCCATGGCACAATATGGGTTGATGCTTCAGGCCTTGTTACCCTCCGCTGTCCTTGTAAAAACGCCAGCAGAAGTTTCCAGCCATTGCCAACTGGCTATCTGGTTGCCAGATGATCAATTACTGCAAGTCAAAGAAATTACCCAAAACTGGCAGATCACTTCCGACAGTCTGGCTTTGTGGTTTACACAGCAATTTCCACAAAGCAGCTTGAGTCTAATCAAACGTGTTTCCGCAGAGAGTGGAGATCTCAACGAGTTAAGTAAAAAAGGCATTATTGATCAGGGTTTTACTGCACTGTTCCAACAAAGACCAATTTCAACTCAATTGATCCATTATCAAGCCCTGGATAACTTTCCCGAGCATGGAATTAAGCTCGGATGAGCATTGATTCAAGTCAACTATCTGCCACGCTGTCAGCGTTAATTAATCAGTCTCTGCAACAATTCGACATCGATGCTAAAACGCTTCAACAGCTTTCCCAACAAATAGATACCTTACTCCTTGCAGGACAGCGTCACAGACAAGCAAACTGGGCAGGTCATATGACGCCTGCAGTAAATGAATTAGCCGCACTGGGAAAGCTTGTGGCGGCTTTGCATCAAGGTAATCTGCTCTCATCAGAGCTTTATCCAGAACTTGCGATCATTGAAAAAGATATCTTTGATTTTTTCTGCCCTTTGTTTGGTCAACAACACGGACATGCGACGCATGGTGGCAGCTATGGCAACCTTGATGCGTTATGGCAGGCTCGAAAAAAATTCGGTGGCCATTCAAACCGGGTATATGCCAGCGATCAATCCCACTATTCCGTTTTCAAGGCGTGTGACATTTTGGGCCTGCAGTTACAATTGATCCCCACCAATGATTCCCAGCAGATGGATATTGCCGCACTTGCGTTTGCCTGTAACGAGCAGACGCCAATGGCCATTGTTGCTACAGCAGGCACCACCAGTAGTGGACAGATCGATGATATCAATGCGGTTAAAGCAATTATTGGGCATAGTCCATGTTGGCTGCATATCGATGCAGCCTGGGGTGGTTTTTTAAGTTTAATCAACACTAGTCCCCTGACTGACAAACAGCTCGGACAAGCTGATTCGGTCTGTTTTGATCCGCACAAAAGTCTGGGCCAGCCCCGTCCCTGCGGGTTATTGATGTATCAGCAACCAATTAAAGCTACGGCCTCGCCAACCCAATACCTGACACAAACACCACGTGACACATTACCGGGTTCCTATGGAGCAGAACTTTTACTGCCTTTATGGCTGACCATTAAAGCACTTGGAAAAGCAGGTCTTGTTGAGCAAATTGACTTTCAACTCGATCAGGCCAGAAAATTTGCCGATTTTCTCAATGAGCAGCCAGGTTGGCAGGCAGAAGGTTCTCCCACAGGCATTGTCTGTTTTAATCCCCCCCCTCAAAAAGACCTTTCCGGTTTGCTTGAAAAAGGTATTTTTTCACTTACAGAAATTGCTGGAAAAAGAGTCTATCGTGCTGTCTTTGCCGGACCTGGGACCCGCAGTGACACACTGATTAGCGATCTGGCGCCTTATCTATAATCTGTTTTTGTACGCCATCATAGCGTCTTAGCCAGGGCGATATTTTATTTAACGGAGAGGACCATTGCTGACTATCACGCATTGCTACCTGTTTTGAAGGATATACCCCGTAGATCACGGCATACCAGACTTCACCATTACGCATACTTTCAAAAACTGCAACATTACCTGTCAGTTCATTTTTTTCCACAAAGCTGTCCACTTCAGATCTATCCCATGTTCCCATTAATTGAAAGGTAAAATCAGTAGCGGATTGCTGCATAATCCACTCTTTATCCTTTAAAGTCGTATCGACCAGATCAGAAAATGCTGTATCAGCTTTCTCCGTGGTGGTAGCGGGTTCGGGAATTAATTCAATTGGCGGGTTAATTTGTTCAGGCGTTGAAGGTGGCTCAACCTCTTGTTCTTCTGCTGTTTCAGAAGTCACTTTTTCTATTTCAGAACTTGAATCATCATTCACCGTGACAACGTCGGCAATAGATTCCTCTGAATCAGCAGTCTGAGAGGGTTGTTCAATTATTTCTACAGGATCAAGTAAAACGTCTGCAGCGACTTCCTGTTCAGGTTCAGGCTCTACTTCATCGGTCGGGGAAATGGTTTCGATTGCTGCTTCAACATCAGAGTCAGTCGTCGGTTCAGCTTCTATATCTGTCTGTTCCAACTCTTCGAGTAATTCGACTAATTCCTGGCGATCGGCTTCTGCAACACTGGTAAGTTCTTCTGGCTCATCCACAACGACCATGGGCAAGTCTTCGGTTAAAGCATCCGTATTTAGCACATCGTCTTCAATCGTGCTTTTATCAGCAACAAACAAGTCATTTATCTGCTGCTGATAAAACAAAACCAATGCAAATAAAACACCCAGCGGAACCAGTCCAAACCATTTATTCCAGCGCAAAGAAACAGCAGGAAACTTGAAGCTGAAAGGCAGCTGCACCGGTTTGCCCTGTCCCAGTAAAAATTTATGGGCAAGATGATTCAATGCTGCCGGAACACCTGAAGACTGTCGATGAAAACGTATTAATGCTTTGTTATCAAATGGGCTGTCACCGTTGAAACCAACACCCTGTAACCGCTGCAATAAATAAGCAGCGGTTTCCTGTTGTGGAATTGGCCCCAGCAGTAAGGGTTGAATGCGCTCATTTTGAGAAGCCATGACATCAGCCGTAACATCAGTTACTACCGCCCGCCATAGATAGTTGCCTTCATGTTGCCAGTCAAACCAGGTTTTTAATTGCTGGAGTAATGGCTCGGCAAGCTTACTGATATCATCAATCAATAACACCGGACGAATCTGTAAAGTCTGCAGTTGTTGTAATCGCTGTTGTAATAGCTGAAGGTTGTTACTGCCCAGCGTACTCTCCTGAGGCGCACCAAAAACCTGTAAACAGCGGCTGACCATAAACTGAATGGTTAATGAGGGTTCTGCCTGAATCAGGCAAAAACGCAAATCATCGCCCCCCCGATTCATTAAGGCTTTTAAAGTAGTGGTTTTACCCAGACCGTTGGTGCCATACAGCAAAGGAATTTTGTCACTGGCCCGAAGCAGATGCAGAACCAGGTCCAGACGCTGCTTAATTTCCGGCCCCATATACAGTCCGGCTTCTGTCACCTCAGCACTGAATGGATTCGACTGAAGCGCTAATCTTGAAATATATTTTGGTTCAGCTGCCGCTGCAGTCATTGCATTACTCAATTTCCAGCAGTAAATTTCGCCAGGGTTTCAGCCAGGGCATCACCATCATAGTCATCGGAAATAATGGCCTGACCGATATCTTTTAACAACACCAGACGAATCAGTCCATCCTGAACCTTTTTATCTACCGCCATCAGGTTCATAAAATCTGCAGAACTTAACTTACCCGGGACAGTAACAGGCAGATTAGCGGCTTTCATAATGTCGCTGATACGGGTAACTTTTTCCGTGCTAAGCCATCCCATACGTTGCGACAAGTCGGCTGCCATCACCATACCTATTGCAATCGCCTCACCATGCAGACAATTCCCGTAGCCACAACCAGTCTCAATGGCATGACCGAATGTATGGCCAAGGTTTAACAAAGCTCTGACACCTTGTTCACGCTCATCATCTGCCACAATGGTTGCCTTATCCTGACAGGATCGGGCAATCGCTTGTGCCAGTGCCTCAGGATCACGCGAAACCAGCAGCGACATATTCTGTTCAAGCCAGTCAAAAAATTCAGCGTCATTAATCAACCCATATTTAATGACTTCTGCCAGTCCCGAAGAAAACTGACGATCATCCAACGTTTTTAACGTGGCAGTATCTGCCAGTACACATTGCGGCTGGTAAAACGCACCAATCATATTTTTGCCTAACGGATGATTGACCGCGGTTTTGCCGCCGACTGAAGAGTCGACCTGTGATAATAAGGTGGTGGGAACCTGGATAAAGGGCACCCCCCGCTGATAACAGGCTGCAGCAAATCCTGCCATATCGCCTATAACACCACCACCCAGCGCAATAATGGTTACCTGACGAGACAATCTGGCTTCCAGTAAACGATCAAAAATCAGCTGCATGGTGTCCAGCGTTTTATATTGTTCACCATCTGGCAAAATAACACTTTCCAGCCGATAGTCTTTTAACGCTGTTTTTACGGTATCCAGGTACAGAGGTGCCACCGTTTCATTGGTAACAATCAACACTTCCTTTCCCCGGATATGGGCGGTAAATAAATCACTTTCCGATAGCAGATTTTCACCAATATGGATGGGATAACTGCGATCACCGAGCGCAACTTGAAGCGTTTTCATCATATTCAGTTTTCTTTTGTTTTTAATTGTTGCAGTTGTTTTATCACTGCGTTCACGGTTCGGGTTACAGACTGATCACCCGTTTGTAACACCACATCAGCCACTTCCCGATATAAAGGATCCCGCTGTGCCATTAGTTGTTTTATTTGCTGGCGACGATCCCCTACCTGCAGTAAAGGACGGCTGGTATCACGAGATGTGCGGCGGTAAAGTTGTTCCGCTGTGGCCGCCAGATAGACAACCTTGCCACGTTTCAGATTGCGCCGGTTT
>TARA_R100000687_G_scaffold72309_1_pt1 | contig 33092 bp, 34 predicted proteins | sample TARA_R100000687 | Tara Oceans TARA_R100000687 (sample SAMEA2622685) | marine metagenome | biome: marine biome (ENVO:00000447); feature: mesopelagic zone (ENVO:00000213); material: "saline water (ENVO:00002010), including plankton (ENVO:xxxxxxxx)" | depth 600 m
GGCGGCCTTGTCCAGCCCCTGAATGCCGGCGTTCATAAACGGCACGGTGCGCAGGAACTTGGCCCACAGCTCATTGCGGCCCATCTTACTAAAGTCGGTAGCGATCTCCCTGGCCTCCCAGGCGGCCTCCATCGGTGACGTGCCTTTCTTCACACCCAACTCATAATCGCCAATGCGCGAACCGTACTCGAAAGCGCTGGTGAAGCGGTCCCAGCCGGCCAGGAACTTTGCGGCCGCATCCCAGCCGGATTCGCTCGGCAGGTCCAGCCGGCGCCGGTCGCGGGTTTCCTGTGTCCGGGCCTCGATCCTGGTACCGTAACCGCCACCCTGCAGCCGGAAGTCCTTGTAGATCTTGGTATTGAACATGAAGTGCCCCATGCCCTTGAGCGTGCTGTAGACCGGAATGAACCGGTTGCGGCTCATAATGGCGGAACTGACGGTATCCCTGACGGCGTTCGGCCCCAGGAACTGGAACATGCTAGTAACCGTCCGGGTCTGCAGGTTCTTCACCCGGTACAGGGCATTCATCACGGCACCACTGCGAAGGCCGCTCAGGCCGGTCAACATATCCACCAGCAACGGCTCATGCACTTCAAAGTACACCCGCTTGCCATTCACCACGGCGCTGTCCACGTAGGTTTCCGTGGTCTGCGGTTTGTGGCCAAAGGTCCAGAAACTCAGCAATGCCGGGTTGGCTTCCAGGGCGGCGGCGATATCCTCCACGTCCGTCACCTGTGCGTCCGGATCTCCGGCCATAATCATGCCGTCCTTGCTCACGGTCAGCCCCATTTCCGCCATGGCCTCTGCCATCTTGGCGGCCATCTGTGCCTGCTCAACCTGCACCTTCTTGCTGTCCGGTGCGATCTTCGCGGCAAACAGGGCGCCGTCCTGGCTGCTCATAATGTCGTTGTAGAGCGTACCCTTAGCGCGGGCAATGATGGCGGCCCGGATATTGGCCTGCAGCCCTTCCACAATGTTTTCGGCAATGTCCCGGGTATTCTGTGTGCCACCAGTAAGGCGCTTTCCGATTTCGCTCACACCCATTTCGTGGCCGTCCTCGATGCGCTCAATCACCCGGTGAAACGGCACATAGTTCTGGTTCATCTTCTTGAAGGCTTTGCGCTGGCTCTCGTCAATCAGCCCCATCTGCACGTAGAAATCCAGCATCCGGTCATTGAACTTTTGGAACTCGGAAAAGATCTGCGGGAATTCAGGATGCTTCTGCCCCAGGGCAAGGCCGGCGTCGATCTCCTGGTCTGTGAACAGGTTTTCCCGGCCCTGCTTCTTCAGCTCCTGGCCACGGCGGGCCTTGAAATATTCCATCAGATCATCGAACCGGCGCCACCCGTGTTTGGTGGCCGGCTTGAACACTTCCTCTAACCCCTTGCCGCTGAACTCGAAGTAGCCATCATCGGTCAGGCGCGGCGTGCCGTCCTGAATCACGGCCTCATGCACGGATTCAGCCCCGTTCACCATCTGAAACTGCTTATAAGGGCTCACGGTGGCCTCGCCAACTTCGCCCTTCAGGGTCCGCTCTACCACCTTGGCGGCATGGATCTTGTCTATTACTTGCTGGCGGTACCGCTCCAGTGGATAGCTGTTTTGGTATTCTAGGATCTGCTGGCTGGCGGTCAGCTCACGGCCAGACTTCGCCCGCAACTGTGCCCGTGGCCCCTGCAGGTACCAGCGGTGCATTTCGTCCTGCAGGCGCTTCATCTTGCGATCCAGAACGGCATCACCCTTCATCACCTGTTCAAACCGCTGCGTGAACAGTGGCGCCCTGGCCTTGGCCTCGCTGTAATTGGTCAGCCACAGGCGCACGAACTCGGCAAAACCTTCCTTCGCCTTCAGGTTCTTCTTGCTGGTGTAGCTCAACGCCTCCACTTCCTTGCGGTATTTGCTGTCCTTGTACTCCCGGGTAAACCGCTTGTTGTAGCGGTAGTGCATATCCAGGTAGTGCGCCATTTCGTGCGCCATCACCTCTACATCGTCGTAGTTCTTCACCCGCACTTCGCTGTTGTTGCTGCGGTAGAAGCCCAGCTTTGACTTGCCCCGGACCTTGCCGAAGTAGATACGCTTGCCGATCAGATCCTGCAGCATGAACCGGATGCCTTCACGACGGGTCGGTTTTTCCTCCGGCTTCAGGGTTACGGTGCGCTCACCCAGGGTAAACCTGCCATTGTCCGGGCGCCGTGGCACGCCTGTCATGCTGTACGGTGGCTGCCACTGAGGCATAGGTACATCGGCCCCCATATCGCTCATCATGGCGCTGGTGGCGTCCTGCTCGGCGGCTCCCTGGTCTTTCTTGGGCTGCAGCTCGGCAATCACCAACTGGTGACGGCTTTTCACTTTCGCCAGCTCGTCGGCCTGGTCCCACTCCTGCACCTGTTCTTCCAGTTTCGGCAGATCCCTTTCGGCTTGCTTCACCCTGGCGGCCTGCTGTTTGGCCTCGGCGTCGATGGCTGAAATGGTGTTGGCCACCCTACGCGCCAGGCCGGTGGCGTCAGCACTGCCGATATCCTTGATATCCACTTGGTGTTCCATGGCGCCATCCAGGGTCAGCACAAACCGTGTGCCGGTGACGTTATCCAGGGTCATGTTAAATCCGGCATAGCTGCCAATGGCCTTGGATTCGGTACCGGCGTCTGACATTTTCGCGGCTTCCGCCAGGATCTCCTGGCCGGCGTCCTTGTGCTTGTCGAACGTCTGGCCATTCACGGTGATACTGAAGTCTTTGGGCGCGGCCTTGGCCTTCTTCACGTCCTGCGCGTACTTCAGCAAGCGATCCTTGCCCCGCTCAACAATGGATTTCTCACGGCGGATAGCGTCACGGATCCGGAACTGTTCGCGGTCGTGTTCTTCCTCGGCCTGCTCCAGCTTCCTCAGTTTCTGGCGAAGGTCCATTTCTTCCAGGATCATCGGGTTGCCACTGGATGCGGCTTTCATCTCGGCGGCGTTGGCTGATTCCGCTCCCAAGTCCTCGATCTCGCGCTGTTTGGTGTTGCCCTTACGCACCTGCTCGATAAACCGGGCCTTGGTTTCAATGGTCTGCCACATGCGGCTGTCCAGTGTCTGCTTGGTGGCATAGCGGTTGATCTCAATTTCAAAGCCATCCGGGTCACGCTCGTACAGCTCGTTACCCTGGCGGATGATCCGGCCTTCCCGCTGTTCCAGGTCTGACGGCCTCCACGGTGCATCCATGTGGTGGAGCCCCACCAGGCGGGTCTGCACGTTCATTCCGGCGCCCATCTTGGCAGTGGATCCCATCAGCACGCGAACACGGCCTGTGCGCACCTTGGCGAACAACTCAGCCTTCTGCAGCTCGGTGTTGGCATCGTGGATATAAGCCACTTCCGATTCCGGAATGCCCAGGTTAATCAGCTTTTGGCGCAAGTCGTCGTACACGCTGAAATCACCGTCCAGGGCTTCCAGCTCGTCCGGGCTCATGCGGTCCAGCTGTTCGCTGGCGGCCTCGTCGCCATCCTCGGCACGCTGGATCAGATCGCGGATGCGGTTGGCTTCCTGCGCCTTGGCGCCCTTGGGCGTACTCAGGTCGATGAATACCAGCTGCGCACCCTTGTCGTCGCTCCACTGGTCATACAGGGTTTTAATCCGGCTGGCGGCCTCGTTGATCTTGCTGTCCGGGTTGTCGACGTACAGTGCCGGGTCGATCAGGCGCATATCCAGGGCGGCCTTCCGGGCATCGCTCATAATCTTGAGCATGTTATCGGCGCCCTTCTCTGGCTTCTTCGGCAGGTGTTCAGCACGCCATACCAGTGAGCCCTTGGGATAAACCTCGTTGCCCCGCTCATCCTGCACGGGCACGCCAATGTAATCGGCCTGGTCCTCGCTGCGCTCCACAACAATGTTGTTGGGTTTGCCGCCCTTGATTTTCGGTACCGGCAGGCGCTTGCCCTGTGCCGCCAGCTGTTTGTTGATATCGTCGCGGTTTACCACGTCACCAAAGGTCAGGTACCGCTGCATCAGCTCGGGCAGGTTTACGAACTTGCTGAAACGGCTGTTCAACTTGTAGCTGCCCGTTGGTGACAGCTCCCAATCGGTGACCACTTCCCCGTACATGCGTGCCCAGGCATCGAAGTGTGCAATGCCCTGGTCCTGCAGGGTCTGGTAATCCAGGAACCGCTGCATGGTGTACATTTCTGCCATGGTGTTGCTGATTGGCGTGCCGGTGGCGAAAACCACGTTGTTGCCGCCAGTGCGCTCCAGGATGGATTGCACCTTCATAAACATATCGGCGGCCTTCTGGCTGCCCTGCGGGTTACCCAGGCCGGCCACGCGGGTCATGCTGGTGGCAAAGCCAAGGTTCTTGAACTCATGGGCTTCATCCAGGAACAGGGCATCCACACCCAATTCGCCAAAGGTCAGGTTGTCGTCCTTGTTCTCGGCATCGAACAGGCGCTTCAGCCGTTCCTGAAGGCGCTCTTTCTGCTTCTCGATCTGCTTGATGGAACGGGCGCCCTTGCCTTCCTGGTCGCGGATAGTGGAAATGGCGGTGTCGATATCCCGGATCTGCTGGTTGATAAACCGTTCTTGGAACTCGGCATCCATTTCGACCTTGCCAAACGAGGAATGCGCCACAATCACGGCGTCCCAATCTCCGGTGGCAATCCTGGCGAACAGGCGCTTGCGGTTGCCCTTCTCAAAGTCTTTTTTGGTGGCGGCCAGAATGTTGGCGTTCGGGTACAGCTTGGTGAAGTCCTCGGCCCACTGGCCCACCAGGTGATTGGGTACCACGAACATGGGCTTTTTGGCGCGGCCTGTCCGGCGTAGCTCCATGGCGCCGGCGATCATGGTGAAGGTTTTGCCGGCGCCAACTACGTGATCCAGCAACGTGGTACCGCTCTGAACAATCCGCCAGGCGGCGTTGGCCTGGTGCGGCCGCAACTTAACAATGTCGTCGCCCACCTTGCCCGGGAATGTCAGGTGCGAACCGTCATACTCCCGCACGCGGTCGGTGTTGAAGGTATCGTTGTAGAGTCGAACCAGGCGATTGCGGCGGGCATCGTCCTGCCATATCCAGCGGCGGAACTCGGCCTTTACCCGCTGGATCTTCTCGTTGGCGGCGTTGGTGGCAGATTCGTTGATAACCGTGGTGCTTTCGTCCACTCGATCACGAATCACAATGCTCTTGTCGTTTGCCGCGGCGGTCAGGATATCGCTCACCTGCGCACGGTCGGTGCCGTACTGGCTTTCGGCGGCGGTGGTCGGGCTGCCTTTGATGCTCCACTTGGCCATTACCGGGTTGTAGGTGGCCTTGCCGTTGGCGTTGCCCAGGATATGGTCGGCAAACTCGGTCACCACTTCCGGTGGCAACCAATGGGCACCAGGCTTCACCCGGATATCGACGGCTTCAATGTCCTCCGGCTGCACATCCTTCAGGGCCTGCACGTTTCGCTCAAAGCGCGGCATATCCTTCGCCATGCGCTCGGCCATGGCCAGCTTCTGCTTCACGTTGCCGGACAGGTATTCGTCGCGGGATTCCCAATTATTGGGCGTGCTCTCGAAAACCAGGTCGCCAAGCTCGGCCACAATGGCGCTTTCCGTCTTGCCGTACAGCTGGCTCATGTACTCCATATCCACCCGGCCCTTTTCGGACAGGCTGGCGGTCAGTGCATCCTTGGCGGTACTGGCTTTCTCCGGCGCCTTGTAGGGCTGCTGTGTCCGGGTCCGGAAGATGGCGGCCTTTTCTGCGCTCGGCTTGCGCGGGGTTTCCCCGGTGCGCTTGGCCACGGTCGGACTGATACCCTTATCAAAGGATTCTTCTAGGGCGGCCAGCTGCGGCCAGGTCGGATCATCCCGGAATAGGCGCTTGTTGGCGTCCAGGTTGATGGGTCCGTTCTTCTTCACGAACTGGTCATACACCCGGTTGAGGCGGTCACGCAGTGCGTCCAGGGCCTCATCCTTCACATTCTCTGTCAGCTGCGCCTTACGCAGATCCGCGAACACGTCACGGACCTTAATCAGACCACGCACCCGTTCTTCGGCCTTCTTACTCGGCATTTCCACAGGCTCAGACCGGGCCTGCCCCATTTCGCTCTCAAGGCGGATGCTGATCTGGTCGCCATCCAGGAACATACTGCCCACCTTCACGTTCTCCACGCTGGTCGGCAGGGCTACTTCCTCGGATACCGGCTCAGTGGTGGCAGCGTCCATAAAGTCTTTCGGCAGGCTGGCCAGGGCTTCCTGCAGTAGCGCGTTGGTGTCTTGCCCTTTCCGTGCCACCAGGGCGGGCTCATTCGGCCCGTACATCGAACCGTAGGCGCCCCATTCACCCAGCATCATTCCCGGATTGCGGTCAAAGTATTCATTCAAGGGAACGTCGATACCCTTTGCGTCCTGCACGGTGTTGACCACGGACCATGATTCACCAGACGGCTGCTCACCTTCCCGGCGCTTACGCAGAAAGATGATATCGGTGGTGACTTCAGTGCCGGCATTCTTCAGGAATGCGTTGTTGGGCAGTCTCACGGCGCCCAGCAAGTCGGCACGCTCGGCCAGGTAATCACGCGCCATCTTGTTGTTGCCGTCCATCAGGCGGCTCGATACCACCATGGCCAGCACGCCATTGGGCTTCAGGCCGGCCATAGACTTGGCGAAGAAGTAATTGTGAATGCTCATTTTCGACAAGGCTTTGCGCTTGCCGTCATACAGCTTCTGGTTACCAAACGGCGGGTTACCAATGGCCAGGTCAAAATAGCCATCCGGCATGTTGAACTCTTGGAAGCCCAGCGGTGCCTGAATGTTGGCGCCAGGGTACAGCTTCTGTGCAATGCCCCCGGTGATATGGTCCAGCTCCACCCCGGCAATGCTGCTCTTGGATCTCACACCACCCGGCATGAATCCCAGGAAATTCCCGGTACCAACGGACGGCTCCAGCACGCGGCCACCCTGAAAGCCCATGTTCTTCACGGCCTTCCAGATCTCGGTGACAATCTCCGGGCTGGTGTAGTGGGCATCCTGCGTACTGCGGCGGGCTGCATCGTATTCCGCTTCGGTCAATGCTTCCTGCAGCTGCTTGGCTTCCTTCTCCCAGCCTTTGGCGATCTTGCCACGGTCACCCACAAACGCTTGAGGCAGGCCACCCCAGCCCACATACCCGGCCAGGATCTGTTGCTCCTCCGGTGTGGCCTGGCGGCCTTCCTCGTTCAGCTGCTTCAAGGTCTGGATGGCTTTCAGGTTGTTCTTGAACTTGGTTTTGGCCCCGCCAGCACCAATGTTCATTTCCGGCGTCAGTGTGAAGAACTTGGCCGGCCTGTCGCCTGCTGGCTCTGCTCTCTGCGTTGTTGCGCCTTTTGACGTTGGCGCCTTCTTTGCCGCTTTTTCTGTCGCATCTACGCTTCCCTCAGATCCTCTGGTTGCGGGCTGTCCGCTTCCAGCGTCCTGCTCATCGTCTGCAGGGCGTCGCTCAGTATCGCGGGTCCGTTGGCCTCCGGCTTCTCGTTCTCCGGTTCCCCCGGTGGAAACAGGTACGTTTCCCTCACCATCTGAAACGCCTCGTCCGGCTGGTACCCGGCTTCCTCCAGTTGGCTCACTTGCTGGTACGTCTGCTCCGCTGCCTGTTTCAGCATCGGCTCCAGCGTCCCCTGCTTCTTCAGGCTCTGATACAGCTTCGGCCTGTTCTCCTTCCAGTGTTCTCTGGCCTGGTTGATCCAGTTCTGTAGGTTCATCGCTTGCTCTCCCTCGCTCGGCTATACCTTCTCCATAGCCGGCCAGCCATTCGTCGGCAAAGACTTCATCCATCCATTCAGGAGGATTGCGCTCTGCGTTTTCCAGGGCGGCGTTTTTGCCACTGCTTCTTGCTTGCGCCAGCTTCTCTCTCTGGCGGGCATCTTCAACTGGTACTACGCCTTCTGATCGCTCGGCAGTATCACCCTGCGCACCTTGGTTCCCGGTGGCAGGCTGGCCAGAAACTCCGGTGTCACCTCCGGACCTTGTGACGCCTGGCGGCGTTTCGCCCCGGCCTGCTCGTTGCCCGGTGCGCTCCCGCTCTGCCTTTTGGGCCTGTAGCCCTCGCTCTGCTGCTTCGATCGTTTCCGCTGTGCCATAACTCAGCCCTATTCCACGCTTGGTGATTACCTCACCATTGGGTAGCTCAAATTCAATAATAGCGTTTTCCAGCTCTGCAGCTACTTCCTGCATCAGCTGTTCCGCTTCCTGTTCAGTATTGGCCTGCACCCAAAACTCATCACCACTTGGATGATACGCATCGGCACCCTTGGCTTTGAAGGCGCGGCCAATGGCCTGAAGCATCTGATCCCCGGCTCCATGGCTCATGTTGTCGTTGATCCACTTCAGTGAATCGGCGTCCACGGATACCTGTACCGGCTTGCGCTCGTTTTCCTCGTAGGCGCGGCGGTTGCCCAGGCCGGTCAGATCATCCTCAAGCAATGCCTGGCGCATTTCATCCTGTGTCATTTCAGCGACACGGCGGCGGGTTTGGGGATCTTTCCGGCGTTCAGTGGCAGGGACTTCCTGCATTCTTTGCTGTTGTTTCGGTTGCTCAAGATCCGCCATCCGCTGCCTGGCCTCGTCGGTCGGCATATCCCACAGCTGCGCATCATCCACACCCGCTTCCCGCAACTGGTTGCGCTCAAACGGCGTCAGATCATCAGCGGCCCGCCCGGTTTCCTGTCCTGCTTCTGGCTCAGGCTCTGGCCGGCCTGCTTCTTCCGGTGGCCTCACTGGCTGCAGCGGTACGTTCATATCCTGCGGCATTGCACCCTGGCGCGGCGCGATATCAATGCCCCGCTCTTTCAGCTTCTGAGATACCAGGTCTGCCATGCTCGGGCGGCTTGGCGTATCAGTGCCGCGGCCATCACGGAAATTCTGATTAAATTGCTCGGCGGTCTGGCCCTGCATAACGTCCGGACCAAAGCCACCCTCTTGCTCTGCCCGCATCTGTGCCTGTGAAGGGTCCATGCTTTCCGTCACGGCCCGATCTGCCGGAGCAAACTCAGCATTGTCCACGGATTCATTCAGGGCGCGGCCTAACTGGCGCTCTGGTGTGTTAATGACTCTATCTGCTGCGTTACGGGCTGCCTGTGCGGGTTGTGACACGGCCACCATGCCAGGGCCTGCAATGGCGCCAATAATGCCGGCATCCACCAGGCGCTGGCGGGCTTCGCCCCACGTCATATCCGGCTCAAGAAAGCCGTCCTCAATGCCAATGGTCAGGGCTTCGGTGATTACTTCCTGCAGGGCGTTGGCTGCGGACACGTCGAAGGCTTTACGCAGAAGGGAGCTACCTTCTTTGAACAGCCTGGCCAGCGGTATGTATTCCGGGATGGCCTCGGCGGCGGCCTGTGCCATGGCAAAATGGCGGGCTTGTTGTGGGTCCAATCCCTGTTCACGGCCTTCAGCGTATTGCTGCCCGGCCACCTGGCCCCCGATCATACTCATGGTCACTTGCGGGTTACGGGTCAGGGCGCCGGCCACCAGTGCCGGTGTCATTTCCGCAATGCTGCCAATGGCTGCAGACGTGTAGTGCGCCACGCTGCCTGGCTCGGCATTGGGGTCTTCCATGGTGGATTTCGCACGCTCACGCACACGCAGTGCATGGTCGCGGATATCCTGCGGGTCGATGATGCTGGTACCGGAAAGCTCCCGTAACTGCTCAGGGCTCAGGGATTCAATGACGCCATCCTTGATCTGCGCAATGGTTTCATCGTTTACCGGCGCCTTGGGATCAATCAGGCCATTGTTGCCAGCCCAGGCCAGAAGCAGGTAATCCTCCGGTGAAATACCCATCTTCCGGGCGTTGTCGCGCACGCGGGCCCGGCGAGTTTCCGCCATATCCTCACCCAGCATCTGCGCCAGACCGGCATAGGCTTGCTGGAAACGCTCAGGGACGTTGCCCACGGCCTTGCCGGTGGCCTCGATGAATCCACTGTACTCTTTGCCTGGCTCGGCGCCTTCCGGCTGCTCAGGCTGGCGAGGCGGGAATGTGCGGCCTGCGTTGGAGTTATTCGGTGTGCGCGGCTCCTGGCTTACCGGCTCAATCGGTTCAGGCTCGATGGCGGTAGGCTCAGGTGTAATGGTAGGGTCTTCCGGCGCCGGACCACGGCGGCCAGCGTCAGCAATTTTGCGGCCGGTATCCGGCTGAAGGTTCAGCTGGCGCCGTTGCGGCTCCTGCTCGGGCTCTGGTTGCTCCTGGTACAGTTCGTTGTGCCAGCGTGCCAGCTCTCTTGCACCCTCGGTATCCCCTGCCAGGTGCGCCTTCTCAAGCGCGTTCAGTAACTGATCCTTGGAAGGCTGCTGGTTCTCGCTCATTACTACCTCACTGGCTATACATATTGAGTAGTTCGTTGCGGTCCATGGTACCGCCCCGGCCTAGATCACGCACGCTGATTCCCAGCTGGCGGGCGGCCTGTGTTACCGCTGCTGAACGTGTTTCAGCCTGGCCTTGTGAGTATAGCTGTGCGGCACGGGTTGTAATGGCCTGCACCTTGGAACGGTTCTCCGGGTTCAGGTTCTGCAGATTACCCTGCTGATCGAAGATCCCGCCCAGCAATTCGGCTGCCTGGCGGAACATCAGATTTTCATCGGATGATTTGAAGTCGCTACCAGATCCGCCAGCTTTCTCTTTCAGCAAGGCATTGCTGGTGGTGGATTCGATCATCTGGCCATCTTTGTAGAGCCGGTCCTCGCCACCAAACGTGATCCGCTCTGGATTTTTCAGCATATCGTCCAGCTCACGGGCACGCGCCAGCCCCATCTGCACAAAGTTGGGATCATATTCTTCGGGCATGTTGGCGGCGATTTCCGGAGCCAGGTTCTGGCGGGCACGCTGGTACCGCTGCGCCTGTTCCTCTGGCGTGCCTCCCTGCAGGATGAAGGTGCTTACCCGGCCCAGGGTTTCCACGTTTTCTTCCATCTGCTTACGCTGGCGCTCGTCCATGTTCTTGAAGGCTTCCTGCACCTGTGTAGCTTCTTCCGGTGCGAAAGCGATCAGCTCACGCTCTGCCTGGCGGCCATCCTCACCCCCTGCAGCCACCCGGGAACGTAAACTGTTCAGGGTCTGGCCACGCTGGCGGGCTTTTTCGCGGTCCTCTTTTTTCCAGTCCAGTGCAAGCGCATTGGCCTGGCGCTGTTGCCGGGAGCCCTTAACCGCTTCAGTGGTGCGGTAAACTTCACCCATATCAATGCCAAACTGATTCGCCATGTTAGCCCCCGGTGCCCAATGCGTTGTAGAGCAAGAAATTCTGTGCGCCCTGGTTAATGGATTGGCCAATGCCCTGGTAGGCGCTGGCGCGGGCGTTGCCTTTGTTAATGGCCCCCTGTGCCAGTGCGTTACCGGTTGCTGTGGTGCTGGCGCTCACGTTGCTGGCCATGTTGCTGCGGGCTTGCTGGTCGGCACTGTTGGCTACCTGCCCCACGTTGGACAGTGTGGCAAGTCGGTTGAAGCGATCCCCGCGGATTGTCCTCTCACGGTTGAAGGCATTGCCGTATTCCTGGCTGGCAAGCTCTGATCCATACCGGGTTACGGCGCGGGCCTGCGCTCCTGATTGCAGCCGGCCCCGTGCCGCTGCGCTGGCGTCCAGTGCATTAATGCCTTCCTGGCGCCGGAATTGATAGCCCGGATCTGCCTTAAACCGGAAATTCGACATATCGAACTCCCCGGAATCAATGCCGGCTCTCAATTCTTTCAGGGATTCGGCGCCAATCTCACGCCATGGCGCGTTATCTTCCCGTTGCTGTTCAAAAATTTCCTTTTGGAACTCGATGTTTTCCCGGTTGGCCTGCACCTGCGCATCGGACGCCTGGCCCGCTGCCTTGGCCTGCTTGCTGGCAGACTTGCTGGCCACCACGCCACCAACAATGGCGCTACCCGCAATGGCTGTTGCTACTCCTGACATAACGCCCCCTGAATACTCTGCAGTGTCAGCCCATAGTGTGTGGTGATCTCGTCGCCCATGTTGATCTTCCTAGTGGCCACGGCCCACACACTGTTATCTTCCGCCAGCTCCATAATCGCGTTGGGGTTGGCGCTGTGATTGGAATACCGGCCTATGATGGTGCGCCCACCCTGGGCAGTCCTGGCCGGCCCTATGACCTCGCCAATTTCAAAATCCCGGCAGGCTTTCAGGCCATTGCCATGCAGATAGGATAGCGCCACGGTCACAAACTCGCTGTATGGCTGCTTCAGCTCTACCCGGTCGCTTTCGTTCTGCACCTGCGCCTGCACCTGGTCCTCAGTCATGCCGGCCATTTCCAGAACGGCCAGGTAACTGGCATGGTCACGCTGGCGCACGTAATCCCGGTATTGCTCCATGGAAAAGAACGTCAGCCGGTCCACCATATCCCCTTCCTGGTAATGGTCGGTGCGGTGAACCGTGATCCAGCGGGTATCCTCAAAGGCATAGCCGGCCCGCTTGCGGCCTGGCGGTGCTTCCATGATATTGGCGCCGGTCATGCGCTTTGTGCCCTGCGGTGTGGCAACGGCGATATCACCCGAAAGCATGATATCCAGATAGCCTTCCTTGTAGACACGGCCAGTCATCAGCGTGCCCTTGGGAATCACAATCTCCCGGGCATACATGCCGTTGATGAATCGCTCCTGTACCGGGATCTCAACCTGCGGCTGGTCCAGCATGAAGCGTTCCATGGATTCAATGCGCTCGGTCGTCTTGCCGGCCAGAACGTAATGCACTTCTTCTTCGGTCAAAAGATCCATCACACCACCGTCACGCCAGAAGCCATAAGCAGAACAGCATCGACGTTTGCAGCCTTTGCCCATACCGTGTCACCTGGCGCCAGGATCTGCCCTTCCAGCTGATACACAGGGAACGACTGGTTGCTGTCCAGGGATTTCTGTTTCAGAAGCAGGTTGCTGGCGTCAGCGGTACCGCCAGCCGGGACAATGTGAATGTCAACGGTATCCACCCCGGCAGATACGTTGCTCAGGGTCATTTTGCTAATAATGACGCGCTTCTGTGCCGGCGCCTCGTAGTATTGCGCCAGCGTGGCTGTCAGTGCCTGCGGGCTGATTAACTGGATGGGCGTTGCATTCATGGCGTTACCTCAAAGGTTTGACTGGTCCTGCGTGCCACGGAAGGCCATGGCCACCACCAGGTTGGATAGATGGTTGACCTCTGCACGCAGTTCCCCTATCTCGCTGCGGCATCCGGCCATTTCTGACAGTGTAACCGTTCTGAAGGTTTCTATCGCTTCGATCAGGTCAGATTGTGGCGCCTTGGCTGCAACCAGTGACGCCAGGTTGCTCACGGCCTCGTCAATGGCGCCCTGGCTGGCGCCGGATGGCTGCATCACGAACGATGGCTGGCGGTCCTCCGGATCCTGCGGGCCTGCCGGACGGAAAAACGGGTAAGCATTGGTGGAGTCCAGCACGTCGATGGCGTCCTGCTCTCCCCCGGTACGCTTCCACAGCCGGTGCATGAACTCAACAAAAGGCCTGGTGGGCTTGCCCGTTCTCAGGTCCACAATGCCCATGTTGATTGGTGGCGGATCAACCTTAATGCCTGGCATCTTCAACCTCCGCATACGCGCCCAAGATAGCCACGGGAATCGGATCACTGATCTGAACGCGATACTGGCGCTGGCGGAACATGCCCAGCCGGTTCCAGGCCACCCGGGTTAGGTAGTTTCCGGATTTGCCAATGGCAGACCAATACTCATGGCTCCACGTCCTTCCGCCATCGTCGGACCATTGCAGCATGGCTTGAGGGTTATCGCCCTGGCCGGTTACCAGGCCAACGCCACTTTCCATATCCAGCTCCAGCCGGTGCATCGTGGCGCGGCGACGGTTGGCATGAAGCGGCGGCGATACCGCAATGCGGCGGATCTCGTCGGTATTGTCGGTGTGAATGTTCAAGGCCATGGTGTAAATATGGCCGTTCTGGAAGTCTCCTACCAGGTGCTGGCCATAAGCGTAAACGTGGCACTCGGCATGATGGCGGCCCCATTGGTAATGGCTGCGCTCATGCCATAAGCCGGTGGATACGTCGAACACCACGGTCAGGCTCTTGGATGGCAGGGTTAGCACATAGAATGCGTGCCCTTCCTCAATGTAGGTGTAGGCGGTCGCATCCGGGTTGTGATTGCCTATGCGGGCCTCGATGGCGTGCGTGCTGATCCTCATAGGCTGATAACCGGATGCACGGTACACAATGCCATCATCACCCAGCCAGAACACGGTATTGTCCAGCTTGTCGGCGCTGTGCGGTGCCTGGCATCCCTTTTCAATGAAGGCGCCCTGCATACGCTCAAACGGGAAATCTACATCACCACTGTTGTACCAGACTTCAATGGAATGCGTGCCGAATACCCACAGCTCCCGGTGATCTGACAACACTGCAACGGTATCATCCGGCGCCCCTTCCGCTGTTGCAAACCGTAACGGGTCAAACCCGGTTGATAGCAGGTCTGACAGGAAGAATTGCCCGGTACCGGCCCGGTTGAAAATGAAATAGCCGTCTTGGTAGGTAACGGTTGTTGCCGGGTACCAGCCGTCACCCGAAAGCTCTCTCAGTCCATCGGTTTCGTTGTAGGCATAGCCCCGCTTGCCGTCCACAAACACAAGATCAATCCCGTTTGTTGCGGCAGATACCGCGCCAGCCTGGTCCACTGCTCCGATATCGGTGTACTTGCCTGCATGGTCTACGTAATAAAGGTTTGTGGCGGTGACTGCATACAGCTTTTCATTCAGCCTGTGTAGTGCTTTTACCGGCGCTGTTGGCAGTCTTGAAAACGGCCAGGTTCCAGGTGTGCCGTACAAGGCCACGGGAGTCTTGCTGTCTGGCGGCAAACCTTCAGCGTAAAGATTCACCAGGCGGGAGCCATTGGCGGCCTCTGCCCGGGTCTGGTTGCTGCCGGTTGCCCACTGAATCGGTCGCATCATTAGCCTGGTCCACTGTAAATGTCATAGCCTCGGGGTTGGGTCAGCCCAGGATCTACCTGCAGCTCACGGAGTCTTGTGGTGCTGTTGGTTCGCTTCAGTACCTTACGGGCCTGTGAATACTGCGCGGCAATCACCTGATCCACCTGTTTGCCGTACTCCGGCGCCAGCTCCAACGCCAGACCAAGACGGATAGCACGCTCATACCCTGGCGGAAACTCCACTTCAGCGGTCAGTGCCGGCAGATCCTGAATTGGCTTGGAGCTCACCATCACCAGTTTGTTGCCAGCTGCGGTCACGGCGCTGAATCTCAGGATGCCCAGCGGGTTATCGGACGTGTAGTAGGCATAGCGAGGAAATGACTGCACGTTGCTCTTGATGGGGATATCGGACCACGTATTGAGCCCGACAATCTCCACAGCCACGGAATGCCCGGACGCTTCCCTGATATTCAGCTTCTCAATCACAGTTGGCCGGACGGTATCGAAGTCTCCTCCGGGACCGATCGTAAAGGAATTCTGCTCTACCAGGTCGAACTGCTCATGCACCAGGGCGGGCACCAGCAGGGTTTCGTTGGTCCAGCTGTCCAGCATCTGCTTGGCATACAGCAAAGCGTCCTGTAACTCAGCGGGCCTTGCTTCTTCCCCACTGGCCAGGACGCCTATGCTTCGCAGTGCGCTTTCAACCAATCGCTTCGTGGTTGCCATGGCGCTTTACTCCAGGCCGCTGCGGACCTTCTCGATCAGGGTTTCTTCTTTCCAGGCTTTCAGCATCTTCACACCAAGGTACCGGCCCAGCTTCACCAGTTCATCCTTGGTTAAGTCGGTGGGCTCCTCGTTGAAACGCTCCAGCAGTTCGTCACGCTCCTGGTCGTTATCTTCAATCTGGTCGGCCTGCTCTACAGGGGAATCCTGCCAGCCATCGGCTTCCAGGGCTTCCAATTCCTCGGCGGTAACGTTCACCAGCTTGGGCTTCTTGTCGGCGTGATAGATCCAGGTGCGGGTTTTTTTGGCTTCTTCAGTCATTGCGGTATCTCCAGGCGGGATAAAAGTAAGGGCCTGACGTGTGCCTGGCCCTTACTCGTTGCTGCTACCTACCAATCAGCCTTCAGCTGACCACATGCGGTGTGCCAGCTCAGGGTAAATCATGTGCGCACCCCAAACGGCGTCAATCCGCGTGATCTCTGATTGCTCGTTGATATCGTATGCCCCGGTCATGGACAGTGCCAGGCCGGAATCCGGATCACGAACGCGAGACTTCACAGTGGCAGACTGCGGCAGTTCCAGGTCAACCATTGCCAGGGCAATAGCATCGCGGTGGAACAGGAAGTTTTCGCGGTATGTGGTGTCCGGGCTGCCCAGAACAGTAATGGCGGCGTTATCAGCAGGTGCGGCATCCACGTTCTGGTATGCCTTGGTGCTGATTGTGTCGCCTTCCTGGTTGGTGGTGGTGCCGGTACCATCGTTGATAGCAGGGCTGATCTTGATGGTAGCCAGTCCGCCAGCGTCCGAATCAACGTCCTCCTGCACAACAAAGTGCTTCAGGCGGCCGGTGGATTCGTAGTTCTGCGGGTTGATCTCATACACCCCGGCAAAAGTAATCACGTCACCAGCCTTCAGCAGACCGGTTACGCTGGTGTCCCAGCCATCGGTCTGGATAGTGTCGCCAGTCTGATCTGCAGCCGCAGTCAGCGGCGTACCACCATACGCACCCACGGTGTGAGTCGGCAGGTTGGCGGATTCAAACAGGTCAAAGCCGGCCAGCGGCCCCATATAACCTTTCTGAATGGCGCCTTTCACCATCATTTCGTTGTTCTTGTTGCTGATTGCGTCAGACACTTCAGCCGCATCCAGCATGTTCAAGATACAACGGCGCATCCCATCATCGGGAACAGCCACCTGGCCCATGTACGCCTTCGCAAGATGGAAATTCTTGAGATTGATGGCGGTACCGGGCGTGCCGGAGCTGAAGAACGCTTCTTTCGCGGTCAGCAGGATCGAACGGTCAATGACGTTGGCAATCTGGATCATGCCAGACTTCAGGTAACGCTCACTGAATTGCTCAACACTGAGAGTCCGGTCACGCATGGTGACTTCCAGGCCGAAGTGTTCCTGGCGGTTGATGTTGAACGGGATGCTCAGGTCAGTCATGGGCTGCTTCTGCAACACACGTCCTGATGCAGTTTTGGTGCGGAAAGGCTTTTGCAGGGAAATGGAGTCACCCACTTTTGCAAAGCGGCGTTCCAGGTCGCGGTGTACCAGCGGCGCGGCCACCAGGTTGTTTTTCAGAAGGCGCAACGCCTCCTTTACGATAATGTCGTCCGTCAGCAGACGGTTACCTTTTTCACCGTTGAGTTGCGGCATGGCTCAATACTCCTAGTCAGTTACCAAAAGCCCCTGCCGTTTCGCTCCCGCTCGTTCATGGTGCGCTCATACTCAGAAAAGTCCATATCGGCTGCACTTTTCGAGGATGAATCGCTACCCCTCACGGGCTCGATTGGGTCAGGCGCCTGGGTTGTCTTTTTACCGGGCGGTTTCATGTTTGCCACTTTGGCTTCCAGCTTCCCAATTTCCCGGGCCTGTGCCAGTGGCGACAAACCAGCAATGCGGCTGGCCTCGTCTTTGTGCTTGCCAAGATAGTAGGCCACGTCACCAGGATTCTCTGAATCCGCCAGGGCCTTGACCATATCCTTGGTGATCTGCACGTCAGGTGCGGTCACCACTTCATCGAAGTCGTCATACTTTTCGCGGCTCTCGTCAAACGCTTCTGTCACGTCCTCCAGTGCCTCGGTGTATTCCGTATCTTCTTCCTGGTCCTGGTCCTGCGCGTTGTCGTCGGCGCCCTTGTCTTTCCCATCGTCAGCCCCTTTCCCCTTTTTCTGTCCGGCTTTCCAGTCTGCCAGTGAATCCAGGTAATCGTCATAGCTGTCGAAGTCTGAAGGGTCCGGTTCGTCGGTCCCGGTGTCGCTGATACGTTTATCGTCGCCCTCGGGCTGCTTGCCCTGGCTGCGAATACGCTTCAGCTCGTCCTCTGCCTCTTTCGCTCTCTTGGTCAAACGGTCAATGCGCTTCTGGTACGAATTCCGGGCTTTGCCCTTGGGCTTCTGTACCTCGCCGGCATCATCGGCGGGTTTTCCATCGGCATCGTCCTTGCCTTCTTCCGCTGAAACGTCCTGGCCCTCCTGTTGGCCCTCTCCCTCGTCTTGGGCTTTGGCCGATCCTTCACCCTGTGTTTCCTGAGTATCGCCTTCCGGCTGATCCCCAACGGCCTCGGTAACGAAAACCTCGTAGCTTTCGGTTTCTTGCTCAGGTGTCTTGGCTTCTTCTGCCATGTCGCGTTGTCTCCTTCGCGGATTTATCCCCTGTGATAAGCCACAGGTAGCTTGTGGTCACATTATAGCCTGTTATCAGGCATTAACAGCAACTTCGCTGCCTTGCTGGCCTTGCGCCATGATCTCGGCCATGGCTTCAGCTACCAGGTTGCGCACGGTTTCTTCAATGGAGCCTGGCCCTGCCAGCATAGCATCCCGCTCGATCTCGGCCAGCTTGGCGCGGGCTTCAGCGGTGTCAGCCTCGGCCTTGGCCATATCAGCCTGCGCACGGGCGGTGTCTGCTTCTGCCTTGGCCTTGTCTGCCTCGGCGCCGGCCATATCGGCTTCAGCCTTGGCCATTTCGGCCTGTTGCTCTGGTGTCGGCTGCGGTGGCTGGATATTCAGTTCGTCCATTTCGTCCTGGTCCAGAATGCCCGGTGGCAGGATCTTCTTCAGGCGCTTGCTGATCTCGTCAGCTCCTGGCCAGTCCATGTTTTTGGCTATCAGATCCGCCAGCACACCAGCTGCAGACGGCACAGCTTGAGCAAACTGGATCAGACTGTCCGCGGCCTGCATTCGTTGAGTCTGGTAGCCAGGGCCTGCCTTCACAGTCACGTCGAACTTGCCTTGCGCGATATCGTGAACCAGCACGGGCTTCTGTGTTTCCTCGTCCATAACCATCTGGTTGATCCGGAGCCAGTCGCCAGTGCCGTCCTCAAACTGCACCCGGATAACGCGCTCACTGTCGTACACCCTCGGGATCAGCTCGATACAGATCTGCCCGATACGGCCAATGGCACGGCTCAGGTTGTCGATGTAAGCAAAGGTGCCCCGGTCGCCCTGTTGCTGGCGTGCCAGGATGGCCTTGCCGCTGGTTTCATTGCTCTGCGCACCAACGCTGGCATCGTACAGGCCAATGGTGGCCTTCATTTCATCCGTGAAGCTCATTGCAATCTGCAGCTCTGCTGTGGGCATCGGCGTGCCCTGGTTGCGCTGCGGTGGCGGGATATCGGCGCGGGCGTTGTATCTCAAAACGCTGGCGTTATCGACGTTGGCGCTCTCCCATTCCTGTTCATAGCCCTCGATGGATTCAGCGTCAGCCACCCATGGCGCCTTGGGAGCCAGGGCGGATTTCTCCGTTGCGGCCGTCATCCAGAAGTTGTGCATCCGTTGGGCGTCCTTGCCGTACCGGATCAGGCCACGGTAGAAGGTTTTATCACCAATGGTCATTTCCTTGCCCAGCACAGGGACCACGGGAATGGTCCGGCCTGGCCAGGTAACCGGGCCTTCCAGGATCTCGTAGGCGGTGACCTTGGCCCACTTCACGATGTAGGTTTTCACTTTCCGGGTCCGGACAACGGTAATGCCCATTTCCTTAAGCTCGTCCAGGACAGGCTTTACCTCGTCCTCCCATACCACCCGATCATCACTCAGAAGTAGCAGGGTCCGGTTCTTCGGCTCTCGCCAGAAGTATTCCGCCACCCGCACACCTTCTTCACTCACCCACCAGGAATACTCACCACGGTCAGCGTCGATCAGATCCCCGCGGACAGCATCCGGATACCGCTTCTCAAACTCCTTCTTACGCATCCGCTCACCAATGAAGCACCAGTTGGCGTCGGAATAGTCCGGCTCCACAGCGTCCGGGTCCATCAGTACCGCGAACCGGTTGTGAATACTCTTGATGCACAGATCCTGCTCAAAGGCATCGTCGGTGGAATACTTGGTCAGTACGCGCAACCAGCCAAAGCCACCTTCAACGGCGTGCTGGAATGCCGTGTCATAGTGGGCCTCGGCCTTACTGGTGTACTCGATGTTGCGGATCAGGGCTTCATACACTTCCGCCAGCGAGTAATTCACCTTGCCGGTAAGGTTCGGGATCTTCTGCGGCTCGTCCTCCCCGGCGCCGGCAATGTTGGCCTCGGTTGGATGCACATGGATGGCTGGCCGGTTCTGGCGCTGGTCGCCCAATACCTGGTCAACGTACTGCGGGAGTTTGTTCAGGGTCAGGCACGGGCGCTGCTTCAGTTCCCGTTGCTGCTTGATGTAGTCCGGCCACTGCTCACCTGACAGGAACTTGATATCCTCCTGCGCGGCATCGAAGTTGTGCTGCCATGCCGTCTTGGCATATTCCGCACGCTCCCGGATCTCTTTCAGCATTTCTTCCTTGCTGTCACCCTCGCGGGTCTTTATCGGTTCTTTGCCTGGCAACATGGTCTATCTCCTACGCTCCCATCCAGCCACCGGGCACCGGCCTGGGTTGGCTCTTTGGTTTCTTGGGTAACTTATCCTTCCAGGCCATTGCCAGTTGCTGCAGGGCGTCACTCAGGTTCGATGACCAGTCGTGCTCTGGCTTTGCCTTGAAGGTCTTTCGTTTGTCGTCATACTCGCGGTGATAGCTGGCGATGGCGTTAAGGCCATGCTCGCACCTGACGCTATCGAAGGCCAGGCGCGGGAATATGGTTCTCAGGGCGTTGATGCTGTCAGACTTCTGCGCCACCCGGGGAACAGTCTTGAAGTCGATGCCCATCTTCTTGGCGGTATCCCTGCGGCTCTCCCCCGACATAAGCTCCCGGACCTCGATATCATGGGGTGCGTAATGCTCGGCGTACCGGATGCCGTGCTTGTCTGAGAACTCGTGCAGCCAATTTATGTAATGGTCCATGCCTTCGCCACTGTTGGAGTAGCAGGCAATCAGGCGAAGCTCTTTGCCGTAGGGCTGCATGAGCCAGATGGCCATATCATCACTGATCCCCAAATCCCAAAAGGTGTAGACCGGCAGGGATTTCTCAATGGGCACACGGCACACCCTGCCGTCCTCATACGCTGCCCTGACCTCTTTACCGAAGTAGGCGCCGGGTATCGCTGCGTCGAAACTGCAGTAATACTCCTGCTGAATCATATCCTCGGTCATGCCCTCGTCGCGTTCTTCCTGAATAATCTCGGGCGTAATTATCGGATTGCCATCATTGTCCCGGGTTTCCTCGGCGGTCAGCACAGACACATACCAGCGGTCCGGGAACTTCTTGGCGTTCTCCAGGAGCGTGTATCCGTGATTCCTTCCCCGTGGCGTGTAACAGAACATGGCCCAGCCACCATTCTCAGCCAAAATCGGGCGTATGTAGTCCCAGCTGGCAGGGTCGCACAGGCTCCACTCGGAATAGACCACACCCAGCGGGTTGTTGCCCACCAGGTGGTTGTAGCTATCGGAGCCCAGCACGTACAGCATCGATCCGTTGGTGAACTCGATATACATTTCGGTGTTGTTGACGCTGGCTATGATCTCGCGGGGAATGTGGTCCAGGAATCGAAGGCCATCCTTACCCCGGCCTTTCCAGATAGCTTTACGGGCCTGCGTGCTTTTCGGGAGCATGTACCAATAGCTACCAACGCGCTCTTGAGTTGCAGCAACGGCGATCTGCCAATAGGTTTTGTCCTTGCCGGCGCGGCGGTGCCAGACCACAGCGAAACGGCGCTTCTTTTCCTCAAACTTGGCTCGGAAAAGGTCGGCCTGATACGGGCGGGCGGTATACAGGTGCGGCAACTGGACGTTCACCGGCTCTATCCGGTGTTCGCTGTCGATAATGTCCAGGTCGTCGTCAACTGCGATCATCGGTTACCTTCACCCCTTCGCCATTGATGTTCACGTTCACGTTCACCGGGCGGTGCTGCTCGGCATCCTTTGGCGCGGTCATGCCTTTGATCTCGGCAATCTTTTGCAGGGCGGGCAGTTTGTTGTGCATCTCGATTTCCATGATTTCAACTTCTTCCATGTCCTCGGCTTCCGGCCCGGTTCTCTCCAGGTACCGGCGAGTCTTTACTTTCTTTATGGCCCGCTGCGTTGCCTTGTCCATATCCTGAAGGCGCTTGTGTCCTCCATGCTCGTTGAACAGGTTGGCCACGTTGCTGAAGCCCATGGCGGCCATTTCTGCCAGTATCCGGTTCTCGCTGATATCAAGTTTCTTGGCAGCCTGCGCCTTGTAATGCTCAACAGCCTGCTGGATCTTCTTGTTCTGCAGCAGTTTGTACGCTTCGTTGACGTTGGCCTTGTGGTCGGCATAACCGGCCTGAAGGCGGGAGTTTGTGGCGTCACCGGAAACAGCAAACAGCCTGGCGAATTCTGCCTGCTGCTTGGACAGTTTCAAAACAGTGCCGTCAGATCGTGTGATTGTCGTGTAACCGGCCTTACTGCTCATATAGACCTCTACTTGTCCCGGCCTTTCGGCTCATCGTCATATCTGCGGTTCATTGGTAGGCTGAACTTCTTACACACAAACTGCTCAAGCATGTAGATTGCACGTCCACCCATGTGGCCACTGATCCCGGACAAGGCACTCGTCAATATCAGACTGAGCCCCATCTCCTGGCATATCAGTGCCGTCATAATCCCGGCGAAGGCTGATATGGTCCATTCACCCACCAGCTCCACGAAACTAAACGGTGCGCTGTTGCGACGAACACGGCTGATATAGCTCACGGTTCCTCCCCACAATGCGAGAAGCGCGAACCAGATATACCCGAAGCCCACGTCGAACAGTGCTTTCAAAATACTATTGCCACCTTGACCATCAGGCATACGCTGTCGCTCCCACATTCCAGTCTGTCCTCGTTAACGCTGCCACTTTCTTGAGCCTGTTCACCAGCTCTACAGCCTGCTGCTCATTCTCGATTACCGTTATGGCTCCCTTGAATGATCCGTGAAAGGTCACCTGCTGCGGGGTCAGCTTACGCCTTGCAGGTGGTTTACTGCCGTCCTTGACCTCTACCAGTACCGTCACACCACCAAAGCCGATAACCAGGTCGGTAAAGCCATCATGGGCTGCATTGGTAATGGCTACGCTCACACCCATGGCCCGCATCAGCTCCACCAGGGCGCTCTGGTTTTCGTCAACCTTTGCCGCTCGTCTGTTTGCCACCCTGCAGCCTCGTTGTTAATGCTTGAATCAATCCGCCATTGGGCTGCTGCCCTGCGGCTACTTGTTTGTCCTGGCTGCGCTTGTGAACGCTGATACCCAGCACGGCCAGTGCGAATCCCCACATTGGCGTGAGGGCGGCGATTGCCTGCGATACCTGGCCGGCCTGCTCCGGTGCCCATACGAATGACCAGGCTATGGCCACAGACTGCAGTGCCCAGGATATCGCGGCCAGGTAACCAAAGGTTGGGCGCCATCTTCGCACGTATCCATCATTGCTGGCGGCCTCGGCCCTCATGGTTTTGTTTACATGGCCCAGCTTGGCGGTTTCCGCTTCCAGCATCATGGCCTTCAGCTCTCGCTCATGCTCTTGTTCCAGGCGCTTTATACGCTCATATGCTGCCGGATCCGACTTGAGGATTTCACCTACCTCGTCCGGATCATTGCCGGCGCCCAGGGCCTGCGATACCAAACCACCCACGGCGCCACCAGCCGGACCACCCAATAGCGTGCCCACTATCGGCGCGGCCTTGCCTACCATCTTGCCTATGTCGGACCAATCCATAGCGGGCTGCCTCAGTCGATGTGTTTTTTTTGGCGGGATGCCCACCAGGCGGGAATGTCCATGTTCGGACAGGTTTTGCGGGAGTCCAGGTCACGATGGCCTACTACCTTGGCCTCTGGATGCTCGGCCAGCTTCGCCAGAAGCCACCCTTCCAATACTCTCAGCTGATCTTCATCTGGTGCGGTTTCGGTGATAATGCAGATGCCCAGGCTGTCGGAGTTGTCGCCTTCCCCGTTCTCGTCAAAGTCCCGGACGTGGGCGCCCTGCCAATAATCCGGGCGGCCCGGCTCGATATCTGCGGTGCCGGTAATCACGGCGTTGTATCCGATACCATCCCAGCCCCGCTCCTGGTGCCAGCGGTGAATGTCCTCGGCAGTGTCTCCCCGGTCTTTCGGGCTGTCGCTGATATGAACCACCAGGAACTTGATCTGTCTCATTGAATCCTCGCAACTATCGACTGCACAGAAATGTATCCTTTGCTTTCAAAACAGGGCCTTCAGCCAACGCCAGAAGCGAATCAGAAAGCCCGGAACTCCAAAGGGGCGTTGGGTATCCTATCGCTGATTGCGAATTCTACCGTGTTCGACCACAGGGAAACGCGCTCCGGATCTTCCTTTGCAAAGCTACGCAGTGCCATTTCATAGCTGCCGGTATCCAGGCCAACGTCAGCAATGGGCGCCTCATAGGCGCCGGCCTCGTCGGTTCTCAGACTGGATGGCACGGTCATAAGCGGCACAATGGAATCGGCTTCCTCGTCGTACAGGCCAATCTCATACTGCAGTTCGTAATCAATGGGCGTGCCGTCCACGTTGGTCGTGGGCGCCATCCAGGATAGTGTGGTCGGGTTAATCTTCATGGCTTCAGCCCCTTGATTGCGATAATGCCTAGCTCCACCATACGGCGCCAGGTTCTGGTTTGTGCCCTGCGATAATACCATTCTGCATGGTAATGTTCTGCCCCAGGCCATGGCGCCCTGCGGTCGATCACGTCATGGCACGCGCTACAAGCATAGCACGCGCTCAGGTCGTCGGCCTTCTTCCCCATGCCGTTGGATTCATCGGGCAGGTGCGCCAGGATTGTCGTTGAAGGGTCGTAGTTGCACACGCCTACCAGGTTGACGGTGCATTGCTCGTTACGGGCGGAGTCGCGCATCTTTTGAGACTTCACTATTTTCCCCTGGCCTGCTGGTAACCGTTGGGCTGTGAGTGTTGCTGATAGCCCCCCCGGTTCTGTTGTTGCTGTGCCTGCTGGTCGTCGGGCTTGCTGTCCAGCATCTGCATGCTGCCGTTGATATCCACCACTACTTCGGTCGTGTATCGGTCCTGACCATCCTGGCCCTGCCACTTCCTGGTTTGTAGCTTGCCCTCGATGTAGACCTTGCTGCCCTTTTTCAGATACTGGCCGGCCACTTCCGCCAGCTTGCCAAACATGACCACCCGGTGAAACTCTGCCCTTTCCTGCTTCTGGCCAGTGTTCTTGTCTTTCCATTCCTCGTTGGTGGCTATGCTGAAGTTGGCCACGGCGTTGCCGTTTGGTGTGTACCTTACATCTATATCCTGGCATACATTCCCCAGGATAATGGCTTTGTTAATCCCTCGCATGTTCCGCCCTCTTTTGCTTTTGTCTTTGCGCTGCCTCTCGGCGGCATATTCTGCACTCCCGGTGGCCCCGAGGGTTCAGATAAATGTTTTCTTCGGTCAGCTCATGGCCGCCACTTCGGCAGTGCGTCTGTGCTGGCCTTGCTGCAAAACCTCGCCTTACATTTTCACGGTTGGTAACCGGCTCTAAGTGGCGCGGGTTCACGCAATTTCGCACCCTGCAAAGATGATCTAGCTGCATTCCCTCTGGTATTGGGCTTTCAAATGTTTCATACGAAAACCTATGAGCCTTAACCGCCTTGCCTGGCATGACACCAAATATCCCATACCCTTTCTGGTCAATATATCCGCACCACAACCAACAACCATTTTCTGAAAGCTTCGTCTTCCTCAGAAACCGGATACCAATAGGCTCACCTTTCAGGGATCTTCCGTCAGTGTTCACGCTGACCTCCACCATGCGTAATCGGGACGGCGCGGTAACACAAACAGATGCCGCATATTCGCGTCGTTGATGAAATGCTGTTCTTCCGGGTAGACCTCGACGGCACACAGGCCGGCAAAGCCGATCTGGTTCTTGATCTGATACAGCTCATCCCAGGTTATGCCATCCTGCCAGCGGCCATTGGGGCGCATCTTCACCCGGTTGACGCTGATCCGGATAATGTCGTTACCCTCTTCATACAGCTGCACCAGGAACTTCTTGCTCACGTACACCCGGTACGGCTTGCGTCTACCTCGTGCTGGCGGCCAGCGTTCTTCTGGTACCGGCGTCAGCTGCTTTGGCAGTGGGTCCATCAGGGTTTTCATTTCTGTTCTTCCCTCCGTGCGGCTGCAATCTCGGCATCATGGCTGCCGTCACCCGTATCGACCACTGAACCGTCCGGCCTCAGTATCGTTCGGCGTGATCCATTGCGCTGGATGGTGTATCCCAGCTGCAGCCACAACCAGTTCGGGCTTCCAGGGTTTGGACGCTTCATGCCCTCACCCCATACTGCCGCTTCAGCTTCTTCAGGCGCTTCTCCATCATCCGGGCCTTTACCGGGCCTACCTGGTGGCGGTCACGCTTGAGGCGCCGGCTCAGGTCGTCAATGTATTCGCGCATTGCGGCCGGGTTGCGAACGTCCGGGATCTGCTCGTCTGGATGGGTTGTTTGTTCCGGACTCACTGCTCACCTCCCGCCTTCTCGGCTTCGTCGGCAAACGGGTCAGCGGTAAGCGATTGCTCAAACTCCCGACAAAGCTGATCGACGTAGTGCTTGAGCCAGTTGAGCTTGCAGGATTTGCAGACGATACCGCCGCTCACACCATAAGGCTGAGTGAACCGGATCTCGCCGTCGATCGTTGCGGGCCCTACGTCTCGATCGCCTCCGTTAACCCGAATTCGGATCTCGCCGTCACGCTCGCCACACTCTCGGTGACACATATCGCAGGTCACTATGGTTATGGTTTTCTTTTCGATCCCCATCACGCGCCCTCCTGCTCTTTTGGCTTCCCGGTTTCGGTGATGGCGTCATTCCAGCAGTCAATCGCCGTGAGAATGTTGCCGTCGCCAACGCCACCCCATACATCCTCAAACCGTGATCCGCAGGATTCTGTAGTCGGGTCATAGCCACATTCGCAGACCACCCAGACCTCACAGCAGTCTTCGGCGCAGTAATCTGAATGGGCGGTGAAGATCTCGCTGTTTCCGCACTTGGGGCAGGCGCAGACGGAACCGCTATCTTTTAATTTGAATCGCCGCGATTGCATCACTCGCCCTCCTTCGGTGGCTGTGGGCGCTTGAGGCCGGTGGGCATCCAGAAGAATTCAGGAGAGCAGGACACATGGCCCCGGTTCACCCGCTCAAAATAACGGCGGTCAGGCCAAAGCAGCCAGATTTTGCCCTCACAATCCTCGTCTGATTTTGTCGGCTCCCTGTCTGCCATACTTATCCACCCATCAGCCTGGGTCGTGGTGGGGGTGGAGAGTAGTTCCCGCGCTCGGCGCTCATACTTCTCGCACTTATCCGACCACTCTGGGCAGTTAAAGCAGGTCACACATCCGGCCAGCACTTCTCGCCATTCCTCCGGCACACTCCCTTGCTGGGCAGGCTGACTGTTTTTCAGGTGGTCATACATCGCCATCATGGCATTGGCAAACCAGCCGTGCATTGTCTCTGGATCAGCTCCGCAATGGGGGAACGTCTGCAAGAAAAGGTCGGCCCATGATTTTCCGTCAGGGTTGTGGTGAATTGTCCGGTCGTACTCGATTCCAGACGGTCGCCATTGCTGGTCACGGACATATTCCAGCGTCTCCTGCCACGCCTTCCAGTCATTGTCAGCTCCCCAGGTTTCCCGCTCCAGTTCGTCCGCCAGCTTCATGCGCTGTGAAAGCTCCATTTCTGCAGCCTCATCGGCCATGCCGGCGTTGTCGATGGTCTGTTGAATGATCAGATCCAGGCCGGCGTTCAGGCTCGGGTACAGCCGGCGCACGTCATCCAAGATCATGGTCATCAAGGTTAGCGCCTCACTCTGGCGCCGGATCATGTGCTGAACGTCCGCGGTGCCCACGTTGCCGGACAGCTTGGCAGCCTTAATGGCTATCGGGACAGGGACGCCAGCTTGTAATAGTTCTTTCATCGTAAACTGCCCCAGGTTTCCCCGGGGCGCTCCATTCAGCTAAGGGCGGTGCCAGGCGGTGAGTTTACTTCTGGAAGGTGCCGATAGTGACGGACATATCCAGGTCGCTGCCGGCATCCTCGATCAAGTCCGCCAGCTCTTTACCCATTTCCTCCTGGATGGCCTCCAGGCGCTTGATACGGATAGTCAGCTGCGGATCTTCTTTCGATGCCAGAACGGACAGGCGCAATTCAAAATCACGCGCCTTTAGCCCGTTGTAGGGCACACAAGTGAACACCAGGGCATTGGGCAGTTCGTGTTTGCTCTTAGCCTCCACGCTTTCCAGGGCGCTTCGGCTGCCCCGGAAGTCACCCACTTCACTTTCCCGCTTACTGTTGGCCTCGATGCTCATTTCACGAATGGCCATGATGGCGCGGGCAAGGTTCACGGGCTTGCCTTCAGCATCCAGGGCAGCAACGCAGTGTTGCCAGTCCTCCACAAATTCCGCCAGCTTGCGCTGACTCAGGCGCTGCCCGTTATGCTCAAGCAACGACACAAACTCTGCGGTCTGCTTCATGTTCAGGGTTGCGGTAAAGTCGGCGTGCCCAGGGCTGTCCTCGGTTCCCAGGTTCAGCACGGCCACGGCGTTCATGCGCTCCGGGTCCACAAAACACACGGCGCCCACCACGTCATGGTCAGCACAGTAGTTGATGAATGATTCCGGCAGGCGGGTTTCAAACTTTCCCCGGTACCGCACGCGGCCTGGCAATTTGCTTTCCAGGTCGTGGACGGTGTAATTGTCCGGTGCCGCCAGCACAGGCACGGCCAGATCCATGGTGGTCAGATCCTGGTTCAGTGCCTCGACGGTCTGCGCCTGCTGGATCTGCTCGATAGCTGATTTATCCATGTTTCATTTCCTTCTCAGTGTGTGGGGAAAACCAGGATTACTCCTGGCTGTCCTCCGGGTATGGGTTTTTGGTTGGCTGGCCCTGGCGGTCGAAGATCTGCGCCTGGTTCTCGGCAAAGAACGTCAGGGCGCCACGGCTGCCAACGTGCATTGGCGTGCTGGTGGTGTTGTCCTCACTCATGCTGCCGCGACTGGTCGGGCGCTTGTACTTCAGCGTGTGGTCGATCTGCACCTGGTGGCTGTTGCCGATCTGTTTGATGGTGAATGAGATATCCACCTTGCCCACCTTGCCCTGGTCGATCACGGCGCCGGCCACGTCACTCAGGATCTGTGACAGCTTTTCCTCAAACACACCACCATCCAGATCCTCGATGAATTTACCTACCTTAGTCGGCATTACGGTTCTCCTTCTTGCGTTGTGCGATTTCCTCGCGGTCTATCGCTGTGTCACGGGATGCGTTCACCCCGATCTTGATTTGTGATCCGTTGACGGCCATCGGGAATACTTCGATCTTTTCCCCGTGTTTTGTCTCGATCACAATCTTTTCATTCACCCTTCGCGTCAGAATCAACAACTGGCAACTCCTTCATTGCAAAGTAAATTTCCAGGCAAGCACGGGCGTCTGCCATGGCGCTGTGTGCGTCCTGCAGCTCCTTGCCCGTGAAGTACAGGTAGGCTTCGGACAGATTCGGTGACTTGTACCCGTACCGGCCTTTCGGCGGCAGTTGCATGATGGGCTTTGCCATCAGCATGGTGCAGTCGTGGTTCTCCTTCTCGGCCCACTGTTCCTGCACGTTCTCCGGGAAATACCGCTTGGTGGCAATCCGGATAATGCGCTGATCGAAGGTGCGGTTGTGCGCCAGGCGCTTGGCGCCCCCCACCATCTGCAGGAACAAGGCAACGGCGTCAGCTTCATTCACGCCTACCTGATTGGCCATTTCGTTGGTGATCCCGTGAATTTCGGTCACTTCCTGCGGGATCTCCCAGCCGTCCGGCTGAATAATCAGGTCCAGGCTCGATATGATCTTGCCGGTGTCGTCGTCGGCCAGGATGCCGGCCAGCTGTACCAGGTGCGGCTGGTGGTGGCTGTCGCTCGGGTTCTTCCAGTCCGGCAGGCCGGTTGTCTCTGTGTCGTATGCGCAAACAAGGTTCATGGTGTTCTCCAGGTTGTGGGCGCCGTAGCGCCCTATCGGTTACAGGTAGCGGCTCAGAATGTCGTTCAGCTCATGGGTTGCCTGCAGTGACAGTTCCCACTTGTCGCACCATTCCGCCAGCTCGGCCCAAACGTCCGGCGTGTCGTTCACGGGGTTGGGCTCCGGGCTCACATCGTCAATGCTCACCTTGTCGCCGGCCTTGATATCCTCGCTGTCGCTCTCGGTGACAGTGCCGGACCATGGCTGCTTTTCGGTGTTGCCTTGGTGTTCGGTGACCTTCGGAGTCTCCGGTACCGTGGCCTTTTCTGCAGGCGCGGGCGTTTCCACGGTTTCCGGTTCCGGGTCTATCTTGGCCTGCGCTTCCTCAACCATGCGCTGCTGCTTGAGCATCACGGTCAGCTGCTGAATGGCGGTGTGCCTGGCTTCCTTGGCAATCTCTACCTGGTCACCAAACTGCTCTGCAGGGATCTCGTAGTTTTCCAGTCGATCAATCTGCCGCTGGATATCGTCGGCCGGCTGGCCTATCAGGCTGGATGGCGTCATGCGGATACGGTTTATCAGGTCGTTAATCCGCTGCTTTTGCTCCTGCTCTGCCTGCGCTTTACGCAAGCGCTCCTGCTCGGCCTGTGATTCCTCGTATTTCACCTGTTGCCCGTACAGGTCTGACAGTTCCTGCAACACTGCCTGCTGCGCCTCGATGGCCTCCCGGGTCAGGTCGTAGTAATCGCGCTTGGTGTCGATCGCGTCCACTTCCTCGATCAGCTTGGCAATCTCGTCGCTGGATTGGTTGCGGGCCTTGGCTGTCATGCCGTAGATGGCGTTGACCTTATCTCGCAAGCGGGCAATGCGCTGTTCTTCCTGTTTCTTCTTCCGGTCGTCCACTTCCTTTTTTGCGGCCTTCATCGGCTCCTCAAGCTCCACCAGCTTGGCGGTGATCCGTTTTGCCTCGTTGTCGATGATCCGGCCCGCTTCCAGGTACGGCTTTTTGATCCGCTGGCGCTCGGCGTCCAGGCTGGTGCGGTAGCTGGTCAGCTCTTTAACACCCTCCTTCACGAATTCATAGCCATCCTTGGTGTTCACGTCCGGGATCTTGCTATACTTCTCACTCAGCAAGGCGAGGGCGGCATCGGTTTTCTTGAACACCTCAACGTCTACCTTGCCCTGCTCGATATCGACCTGGTTAAGATCAGTCATTTACCTTCTCCATTTTTTCGTGCGTCTTCGCCCTGTTCTGCAGGGCTTCTTTTTGCGTGCCCACAATCCGGGCACTTGCTGTCTGGCTTGCCGGTGCCGGTGGTCCCGCACTCATGGCAAACCAACTCAACGTCAGGGATCAGCTTGTCCAGCTGCGCGTTATACGCCTCGTCAATTCGGGCCTTCACCTTCTCGAAGTCCACACCCAGCACGGCACACTGGCGCTGCGCCTTTCTCAGATGGCCCTGGTACATCAGGCGCAACGGCGCCGGGCTCGGTACCTTGGCGTAGGTGTCGGTTTCCCGCTTCAGCCATTCACTGAACTCTGTCCGGGCCTTGGTCATTTCTTCTTCAGCATCGTCGGCGTTGCGCACGGATTCCTTCACCTTGGCGGCCTCGACATAGTTGGTATCGTCGTAGAGCCCCAGGAACACATCAGCACTGAAGCCAATCATGGACAGGCACTTCTTGATGGCATCGGTCAGGGATTTCTTCGGTGCGTCAAAGTCGGTCATGGCGCCGTAGTGCGTGCCCCGGATATAGGGCGTGTGGCCGTAGTGAACCACTGAACACTTCTTATCGCCATGCATGTACCACAGCCGCACCTTGAGCGTGTGCATGATGGCGTTGCCGATCACGGCGCCGTCCTTGGTGATTGGTGCGCCTGGCTGGAATTGCTCGTCCTCGATCTCGTAGCCCCAGCCCAGCCCCACAGGCCCGAAAGCCTCAGTGGCACGCTTCACCATGTAGGTGCCATTGATGCTGGTAACCTTTCGGCCATCCAGGTCGCCAGTCTTGGTGTAGCCTGGCGCGGTTTCCTCAACGCTTTTCCACAGTTCCAGATTACTCACTGTCACTCTCCGGCTTGTATTCGATGGCGGCCAGTTCCTTGATCCGCTGCTCGATGTTGTTCAGCTTGTCGCCCAATTCCCGGCGCACTTGGTCGCGGGCCTTCTCAAGCATTTCGATTTCGGCTTTCACGGGATCTGTGTCAGGGACGGTCACAATGACGGTATCGGTTCCCAGGTGCGGATAACCGTACTCGCTCATATCACTGGTGAAGATTTGAGGCTCGTCGCTGTATTTTCCGGTATGAAAGTGAAGGGTTACTTTCATCGTTTTGGGAATGGTATTACTCATTGCCACGCTCCATATCGCAGTTGGTTTCAGGGTTGAATGCCGGCCATGAGCCTTCCTCAACCATCTTGCAGTAGTGCCGCTCGGCGGCTAGTTCGGCTTCGTAGTCGCTCTGTCCTACCAGGCCAATGACTATAATGATTGCGGTTATCAGTAATGCTTTCTTCACGTCCACCTCCGTTTCGACTAGCCAAACGCTGCGTTTGACGTAACCTGAAAGTTAGGGTATATATTCGCTTGTGTCAACAATTATTCAATTTGGGAAATGCTAAACATGAATGAACCAAAGCTAATGACAATGGAGCAGGTGCGCCAAGGTTTGAGCGATAGGAAGCTCAAGCAGGTGTCGAGAGAGTCTGGCGTGAAATATCACACGGTCTTGGAAGTGGCTAATGGCAAGCGGCCTAACCCCACCTATGACACCTACATAGCGCTGGTGAACTATCTGACCAAGTGAGGGCTTTATGTCGGCACACGGATGGATAAAGCTCCATCGGTCGATGTTCGATAATGAGCTATGGATGGCAGAGCCGTTTACCAAAGCTCAGGCATGGATTGACCTTATCGGGCACACCAATCACAAGCCAGGATCTACGTGGATTCGCGGTATAGAAGTGAAGATCGAAAGAGGCCAGCTTGCATGGTCTGAACTGACAATGGCGAAGCGCTGGCAGTGGAGCAGAAACAAAGTAAGAAGGTACTTAAAGCTTCTCGAAAAGAAGGGAATGGCTATACAACAAACTAACAAGGTAACGTCTATCCTAACTATCTGTAATTACGAGAGATACCAAGGCGACGATACAACAGACGATACAACAGACGATACAACAGACGATACA